>Ga0351856_1040_pt1 | contig 27716 bp, 20 predicted proteins | sample BONcelHFGM3001D8_FD_206798 | JGI IMG/M metagenome (GOLD analysis project Ga0351856, IMG submission 206798) | Enriched cells from coal bed in the Powder River Basin, Montana, United States - BONCAT cells FGM rep2 HSBNCT.FGM.300.1.D8 ... | reverse complement strand
ACCTCTTCACTCTTCACTTCTTCACTCTTCACCCTTAAATTTTCTTCCTCTTCTTTAATTATATTATTAATTATCTCTATATAATCATTTGCTTTATCTACTATTTCTCCATGTTTTTCTATCTTTATGACTTCATTTAAATGTGCCAGAGCATCTTCATACAATCCTTCTCTTATCATCAATACACCCAGTCTGAAGAGAGAGTTTATATCTGAAGGATTGTATTTTATAGCCATTTCATATTCTTTCCAGGCTTTATCATCTTTTTTTAATTCTTCATATATAATTCCCATGTTTCCATGTATTGATCTGTAATTGCCAGGCTCCAGTTCCAGGGTTTTTTCCCATTCGGACAGGGCAAATTCAAAATTTCTTTTTTTGAAATATACAACTCCAAGCTCATAATGACTCGGGCCATGATCCGGCATTAAAAGAAGTGCTTTCTGGTAATGGGATGAAGCAGAATTTAATCTTCCTTCTTCATCATATATTAAACCAAGCGAATAATAGGCAGATCCGTAAGAATTATCAAGTTCCAGAACTTTTTTAAATTCTTTTTCTGCTTCTCTGAGCTTTCCCTGATGATAATAGACCATGCCGAGATTGTAAAGGGAAGCTATATCAGAAGGGCATATTTCCAGTGATTTTTTATATTCTTCACATGCATCATAATAATTTTTTTCCTGGTAATATAATAGTCCAAGATTATAATGGGCAAGCATTTCAAGAGGATCTATGTCTATTGCTTTTTTATAATGATATTTTGCTCTGTCCTGTCTGTTAATTTCTTTTAAAGCAGTGCCAAGATTTAAATGAACCTCAATAAATTCAGGGTAAAGCTCCAGAGATTTCTCCCATGATGAAATAGCTTCTTCATATTTTTTATTTTCATAATATGCCAGTCCTTCTTTGAAAAATTCTACTGAATGTTCTTTTTTTAGTCTCTTCTCCTGTTCCATATCTTTCATGGAAATAGATTCTTCCTTTTTTGTTTCCTCTTCTCTTACGGGAAACTCTGAAAGTTCCTCTGTGTCATAATGGGATGAAGCTGTTCTGGGGTCCAGTTCCAGAGCTTTCTGCCACTTTTCAATTGCAAGATCAACCCTTCCTAGACTGTCATAGGCTTTCCCAAGATTAATATATAATTTTGCAGAATTCGGACATATTTGAAGAGCTTTTTCATATTCTCTAATGGCCTCTTCCCACTTTGATTGTTTTGCCAGATTAAGCCCGGTTTTGTTATATAAAGAGGCTTTTTTTTGTGAATTTTCTTCATATTCTTCCATAAGTGACTCCATTTTTATAATCGTGACGCGTAACGCGTGACGCGTGACGGGTGTGGGGGCATCCTTCACCGGTCACTGCACACTATATTCAACCCATAAGCCCTTCAACCCTTCAATTATAAAAAATGTAATTTCACTTATTGTTATAAATCTTTCTGTAGATTATAATATGTAAATTATTATATATTAAATTTTCCAGCCTCGTGTCACGCGTCACGATACAGAAAGGAATATTATAATGGAAAGTCCTGAAAAAAACATATTATTTCTCTCTCTTGAAGATGTAATTGCCTGCGGCGGCAATGATGTAAGAAAAGCTTCGGAAGATATAAAGAGAGGGTTTGAGCTTCTTTTAGAAGACAGAGTTATTCAGCCCTTTAAAACTTCATTGAAAGTCAAACAGAGAGGTCATGAACATAGCACAGGTCTTGTAAATGTTCTTCCTGCCTATGTGGATCTCGGAGAAGAAGAGGTTTATTCCTGTAAAATTCTTGGTGCCATGCCTCCCAATGTAGAAATAGGATTACCGAGAGCTACAGGCCTTACAACACTGTTTGACCCTGCCACGAAAACACCTCTCTGTGTCATGGATGCACAGGTAGTAAGTGCTACAAGGACAGGAGCAGTTTCTATGCTTGCTGCAGGAAAACTTGCAGATCTGGAAACAGAAGAAATAGGACTGGTAGGAGCAGGTGTTAATATGAGAACACAGCTTCTTGGTCTGAATCTGGCTCTTCCAAAACTCAAAAGAGTAAAGGTTTATTCCAGAAGAGATGCAAAATATAGATTTGCCGAAGAAATGGGTAAAAGGACAGGACTATCCATTATACCTGTAGATACTGCAGAAGAGGCAGTAAAAAACTGTAACCTTATAGTTACATGTTTACCAAATATGGATAAACCTGTTGTGAAAGCAGAATGGGTAAAAGAAAAAGGTATTACTGTTATAAATATAGGCTGCTATGAATCTGAAACAACACTTCTGAAACGTATGGACAGGGTATTTGCCGATATATGGGAACAGAATAAACACAGAGGTGTTCAGACTCTTGCCCTTGCAGTATTTCAGGGAGTCATACCGGAAAGTATGGTGGAAGATATAGCTCCTGTAATTACAGGGAAAAAGCCGGGGAGACAGTCTCCTCATGAGAATATATTCTTTTCTCCTATAGGCCTTGGTTTTGAAGACGGCCTTGTGGCATGGAGGGTTTATAAAGAGGCATTAAAGAATGGAATTGGTAAGAATTTTACTCTCTGGAAATCCTGTAAATGGATTTAAAAAGTGAAAAGTGAAAAGTGAGAAGTGAAAAGTGAAGAAAAGTGAAAAGTGAAAAGTGAAAAGTGAAAATAACTGGTTTCTGCACCCGTCACGCGTTACGCGTTACGCATCACGCATCACGCATCACGCATCACGATTTAAATGAAAGGTATAACCTATGGAACTTACAAATGAAAATTTAAAAAACTGTTTACAGGGCATATCTCCGAAAGAGCTTGTGAGAATCTGTCAGGAATGTCAGAAAATTACTACCTATGATAAGATAAAAGACGAAAGACTCAGGAGTGACCCCATGCCTGTAACGGTATTTCCCATACCATATATTGTAAAAAAGGAAACAGTCGAAGATGTTACAAAAAAACTGGATCTCTTTATAGACAGTTTGATTAAACTTGAAAAATATGTTCTCAGCGACAGTGGAATTCCTCTTTATAATCGCCTGATGAATTCTTTAACTCCCGGAGGGAGGCATCTTGTAGAAGAATGTACCTTTGAATCAGAATACTCTTTAAAGAAACGTCATAGAAGGGTTGATGGATATCTGAATTTCAACACAGGTAGTTTTTCCATCATAGAAGTCAATCAGGCTGCGCCCCTTGCTATTGATTTTTATGACGTATCACAGAGAATGGCAGCACATTTTTTGAATTCTCTCGGATTTTTTTATCAGCCAGTCCTTCTGGCCCATCATATTCTGGACTGGTTTGTAGATGAATATATTTACAGAAATCCCGGTAAATTTCCTCATAATATAGCCCTTGTAATAGAACATGGATATTTACCTAAATTTATAGATCTCCCTCAGATGGCTCTTATATGTGAAGAACTTGCAGGAGACAAATACGGGGAAAAGCTTTCCATTAAGGTCTGTTTCCCATATGAAATAAGCCTTTCCTGCGAGAAGATAATCTTTGATAATCAGGAAATAGATATGATATGGAGAAATTCCGTCTATATGACAAAATACAGAGAAGAAGGTCTTAATATTAAAGATTATGAAACAATCTGCCATCATCCTGAGAAATATCTTATTCTTAATGCCACCAGGGTATGGCTTACAAGAACAAAGGAAGTGTTTTCCCTTCTCAGCAATGAAGAATGCCGTAAAGAGATTTGTCTTTCAGAAGAAGAAGAGAAGATAATTAAAGAAATTGTCCCTTATTCTGTAAATCTTAAATATGAGACTCATATGACAGAAACTATAATAAAGGAAAAGGATCTCTGGATTACAAAACCTGCCGATGCAGGTTTCGGTAAGGGTGTGGAATTCGGCGCATCTCATAAGGAAAAAGAGTGGATAGATATAATCAAAGAGAGGACGGCAAATGAAGGTTTTATTTTCCAGAAAAGGGTTATATACCCCACTTTTCAGATAACTGATATAGATGAAAAAGGACATTTGATAAATCATCAGGTGGAATATGATTTCTGTCCCCATCATATAAATGGAGCCTTTACAGGTACGGCACTTACAAGGACAAATGTTCTGGAAGAAGAAGGTAAAGTAAAGAAAATGAATCTCGTAGGAGGAGGAATAATACTTCCTATAATAGGGGCAGAAGCCTGTCCGCCTCTGCAGAAATATTATGTTTAATAAAAATTTCAATACATTCTTATGTGCATTTATCTGTATTGTTTCATCATCTATAGAACCTGTCCTTTCAAAGATTGGATACAGATATTTTGTAAGTCCTTACGAACTGCTTATACTTCGATTCATTGTCGGAGGAATTGTTGTTTTACCTCTTGTGAAAAGGTATAAATGGGTTGGCCTGAAAAATATTCCCGGTCTTTTATGGCTGGGACTTCTCCTTATGAGTACCTGCGGTCTTGTACTTCTTTCATTGAAATACCTTGCAACTGTAGTTGTAATAACAATTATTACTTCAACTCCTGCCTTTGTGGCAATTGTAAATCAAATGCTCGGAAAGGAAATACTTTCTAAGAGATTCTGGATTGGTTTTTTACTCTGTTTTACCGGTATTTTACTCAGTATTGAATTACACAGAGGAACATCAAATTCACAGACCTTCAATACAATAGGACTTTTATGTGCCTTCGGTTCTGTTATAATATCTACTATTTACCGCACAAAACTGGATGATGCTACAAAAACTTTCCCTCCCATGCAGGTATCTACCTATATGTTTATAATGGATGCCATTGTCGCATTATTTTTTCTGCCGACCCTGTGGCCTATGTCAGGTAAAACATGGGTTATAGGCAGTATTATAGGCATTGCCGCAGCTATTGCAAATATCAGTTTTCTTATGGCCATATATTTTATTGGCTCTACGAGAATGTCTGTTATAGGCCTTCTTCAGAGACCTTTAGTCATAATCTGTGCCGCTCTTATATTGAAAGAACCTCTGAGTGCAGTGCAGATAGCAGGTATAATACTTGTTATTGCAGGTATTCAGATGGCAAAGGTTACAAAGAGAACACAGATTTTAAATAAAGAACTGGCTGTAGCTCTGAAATAATGATAATAAAGGTGAAAGTCCTGGATTAAATAATAGAACACTTATAGAAATCAGAAAAATTCAAGAATTACATATTTTTGATCAGAATATAATAGATTTAAATATAACTAAACACCTGGATATGTAATGAATTCAACCGGCTTTCTTTTTATACTGCTGAATGATTACCCCCGATATAATAAATATCAATCCGATTATTGAATTTATTTATTTTTGTACCTATTGCAATTTTTTGCAAAATTTGCTATTATTATAGTCAAGAATATATGAGTGGTAGATTATCTTTAATTTTAACAAAGGTAATATTTTTCGGATTGATTGGAAGAAATTTGACGGATCTACCTGTAAAATCCTACAAGGGAGGTAGCGAATATGATAGCAAATGGAGTAAATAAATTTGAATCTATAAAGTGCCTTGATAATTTTTTCCTTTTATCTTCTCTTTCTGCTGCAGGTCTTACGGATAAAGGAAGAAAGAGGCAGAATAATGAAGATGATTTTTACATGGATAAAGAAACAGGGTTATTTATTGTAAGTGACGGTATGGGAGGTGCACAGGCAGGAGAGGTAGCATCGCGGATGGTGGTAGATTATTTGCCTTTTTATATAATCTCTGTCATTAATTCGTCACCACCGGAAGTTGTTCTGGAAGATTCTATTCTTGCCGTGAGTAATTATATAAGAGACTATACCGAGGTAAGGGATGAATTGAACGGAGCAGGAGCAACTGTTGTTGCCTGTCTCATAGCAGACGGTAAGGCAACTATCGGCCATATGGGAGATAGCAGGGTTTATCTCCTTCGTGGTAATGATTTTAAACAGATTACTGAAGATCACTCGGCAGTCTTTGAAATGGTTAAAGCAGGGATGCTTACACTCAGTGAGGCAAAGAAAGATCCTTTTCGCAACCATATTACAAGATGTATGGGTATGGATGACACACCTTTTGCCGATATAAATTCAGTTGACCTTTTAGAAGGTGATAGATTTCTTCTCTGTTCCGATGGCCTTACGGGAATGCTGTCAGACGAAGTTATAGGAGAGATATTACTCAGGGAAAAGAATCTGAACAGTGCCTGTGAAAAACTCATTAATCTGGCAAATTCTGCCGGAGGGGTGGATAATATTACTGCAGTTATTGTTCAATATGGAAAGAGGGAAGAGGAAAAATCCGGGACGGTTCATGTCATACCTTTTGAATTTAATAAGAATTTAAGGAAGGAAGAAGAAAAGCCTGTAGAAGGACAGAACCATGGGACTGATAGCAGTGAGCATGATAAGAATAATTTCCTGTCTAACTTTCTGGAGAGGCTTTTTCCGTGAAGAGCAAATGGTGAGTGGTGAGTAGAATTACCCATCACTCACTACTCACTTTTCACTCCTTAATTTTCAGTATAAGTGAATCTACCTGTCATAAAGAAACATAATCTGATAAGTGAGTGTTGAGTAGAAGCATCAGTTACGGGGCAAGAATTTAATTTTTTCCCTGTTTAAAATTTTTACAGAGGGAATTATTGATAAAATCCCTTTCTATTTCAGTTAATCCCTCCTTTGTACCGTAAGGAGGGGGCAGTTTATTCATTACAAAATTACGTTGCTGTCTTGCTGCTTCATGGAAATGAAACCAGAGTGATTGCTGGAATTCTTCCCATTTCACATCAGGGAACTGATATATGTCATCTATATTTCCTTCACCGGCAGTTTTTAAAGCTTCTCTTCTCCATTTTTTTAAATCATATCTGAAATGTCTCCACATATTGCCTGTAATTATATCCTTGAATTCCATCAGCCAGTTCCAGCATCTTTTTTTCATATTAATCTCATGGGATATGAGTAATTTATTTATTTTGTCTCTCAGGTTTTCCCAGGGAATTATGTTAACTTCTTCTTTATAATCAGGTTTCCTGGCTTGGAGTAATTTTTTATAAACAGCCTCTGCTGCATTTAAAAATTCTATCTGATTGTTCCTTTTAATCTCTTCTGTTTCATTACCGTTTTTTCTGAGAATATATTTTCCTATGTAATCAGTATTGTCCACATATAGACCTGCTCTGGCATGACCTATGGGAGGCAGTATTCTCCAGAACATGCTTCTTCTGTTATATTCTTCTGCATCTTTATCATATACAAGTTCATATATGGCAATAACATTATTTTCTCCCCAGTTAAATCTCCCGGAAAACCCCCTGTGGGCCCATGTGTCTGAAAAGGTATGGATTGCTATGCCGGTACGGCAGAGAAACCTGCGCCATTTAAGTCTGTTCCTTATTTTTTCATCGGGATGATGCACAGTTTCATCAGGAGGTTCATTTAATGCTTCATCTAAAATCCTGTGAGATAGAGTAGACCGGTTATCAGCAGATTCTACAATGAAAGAGAAATTATTACTGACATAGGGTTGAGGAGGAGGAAAATGAAATGGCATATAGACTTCCCTCCAGTAGGTTTCAAGAAGGGCTTTAAATCCTATATGCTGTGTACATAGAGGATGAAATTCTTTTTCTTCTTTACCGATAGTTACAGGAGTGACATCTGTGGCGTCATCAAGATACTGGGAAGCATAGGCAATAGTGAAAGCATCCTCCCTGTCAAATCCTGCAGCCATTGATAGAACTGCTATGGAGTAATAATGGAAATCTATATTCATAATAATTTCTTTTTTCTTTCCTAATGTTTTTTATATAATAAAATTTTTTATGGGGGAAAGTCAAGTTTATTTTCGTTACGCGTTACGCGTAACGCGTAACGCGTGGCGGGAGGATTATTATTCCTGGTTGTAGTTGAACTCAGTCATGTAATTCTTGACTTATAATAGTAATTACATTATAATTACATTGAAGGTGATGCATATGAAAGCAACCATTGTTCCAATAGGTAATTCTAAAGGCATAAGGATACCTAAAAAAATATTAGAAGAATGCCACATGGAAAAAGAAGTATTTCTGGAAGTGAAAAACAATAATATAATCATTAAACCTGTTAAAGCAGAAGCAAGAAAGAACTGGGAGAAGTCTTTTAAAAAAATGAGAGAATTAAATGAAGATCGAATGATTATTGATGATAATATTGATCTGGATATGGCGGGATGGGAATGGTAGTCAGTCAATATGATGTATTTTTGATTTCCCTTGACCCTGCTACAGGCCATGAAATAAAAAAGATACGCCCATGTGTTATTATTTCACCTGATGAAATGAACAGATATATTGAAACAGTTATAATTGCTCCTATGACAACTCAATCTCATGCCTATGAGACCCGCGTGCCTGTGAGATTTGAAGACAAAGACGGATGGGTCGTAGTGGATCAAATTCGTACGGTAGATAAAAAAAGATTGATTAAAAGACTTGGAAAAATTGATGAAAATACCATTAAGAATATAAAATCTGTTATAAAAGAGATGCTCGTTGATTGAATTGACAACATAAAAATATTATTGACAGAGAGAATTATAAATGTTACTTTTTATATATATGATTTTTACCGGGAAAGGGGAATAGTTTATGAAAATAGAAAGTTCTTTCATTCAGAAACAGCCTGTAATAAGCCAGATAAAACAGAAAGAATCAGACCATGAGATTAAAGATAAAACATCCCTGTCGGATAAAGCCCTTATAATAGCACACAGAGGTTCATCGAAACTTGCGCCGGAAAATACTATGGCCTCTTTTAAAGAGGCTTTTAAACATGGCGCAACTGCAATAGAACTCGATGTCCACAGGACAAAAGACGGTCATCTTGTTATCATGCATGATGATACTATTGACAGAACAACAAACGGCCATGGTAATGTAAGAAATTTTACTCTCCAGGAACTTAAAGAACTGGATGCAGGTTCATGGTTTGGCCCGGAGTTTAAAGGAGAAAAAATACCCACCTTAGAAGAGGTTATTGACTGGGCAAAAGGCAAAGTAAAGGTTGATATTGAAGTGAAAAATTCAGCTCAATATCCAGGCATTGAAAAAGACATTCTGAAACTTGTAGAAGAAAAAGGTTTTAAAGACGATGTATTTATAACCTCTTTTGATAAATCTGTAAGTGAAAATATAGAAGAGATGGCTCCTGAAATAAAAACAGGTCTTCTTATTTCTCCTGACCCTCTCGTAAAAGCACTGAAGATTGGCACAGTGGGAGGTATGGTGGCAGGTCTTGCAGGAGGCCTGATAGGAGGAGCAGGAGCACTGCTTTCCATAGGTCTCATGGTTGCAGGAGGAGGGGCAGGATTTCTTGTGTCTAAAGAAATAGGGGAGAGGGTATCTCTTAAAGGATCTCTGGAACAGAAAGCTGACATTATATTACCCTACTGGGCACTCATAGGAAGCACTTTTGTGAAGAAAGCCCATGCAGAAAATAAAGAGGTTTATTCCTATACTGCCAATTCTCCGAAGCTGGTAAATAAGCTGGTAAATAAAACAGGTGTGGACGGGATTATAACAGATACGCCTGAGAGGTTTCTTGAAGGGTAATTTTATTCAATTATTTTTTTCCCGCCGTGCAGAATTCACTGTGACCATCTGATAAACCGCAGGAAGGACAGCATGTCTTTTCTGCGGTTTCTGCTGTCTCTATTGATTTTTCTCCTATACCCTTTTCTATGGCCAATTCCTGGAATATGCCTGTAATAAAAAGAAGATATTCCATATATTCTGCTATTTCATCAAAAGAGAGGAGACTTCTGTTCAGTTTTGGTTCGAAAAGTTTATCTGCCGGTATGGCAATGTACATGGCAGAACCTGAGCAGGATTGATAGACCTCTTTCTCTATATTGAAAGTAATACCGTCATCACTTTCTATTGCACAGTTTATATTTTTTCTGGATACAAGACCTGTTTCCGTAGGCCTGAATGGTTTTTTAAACTCACCTTTGAAAAAGAGTCCGTCAAATATTTTTTTTGTTCTTGAGTTCCTGCCTGAACTGCGACAGGATATATGAATTTCTGAGAAAGTAATATCTACATCTCCTATTTTTCCTTTTACCAGATCATCACCGTACATACTGTTTGCCTGCCAGATATCAGGGAAAAGATTGGCTTTGTGGAACTCTTCCATAGACATATGTTCTCCGGGATTGTAGGTGAAACTTTCATCATAGAAAGAAAGCATTTTTTTTATGATTTTTTGTTTGAATCCGGAAAGAAACCCTGTTTCATCCAGTTTATTTGCTTCGTAAATATATGGTAATGTGCAGATGGCAATTATTATGATAATACAGACAGGGATAATAGAAGTAATTGATATTTCAGGGAAGAAATAGATTTTTATCAGGATTATGGCAGGAAGAAGAATTATTCCTGCCATTAAAAACGCGGTTTTGAAATTTCTTATATCGTTGAATACTTTTATCCTGAGCGCTTCAAGTTCCATAAGGTCAGGAAAAATATCTGTTCTGTAATAGTTTTTGAATTCTTTGAGTGTTTTCATTATTTTTGTTAACCTTCATTTTCTCCTATTATATCATAAAAAAGAAGTTTATCTCCTTCATAACTGAATATTACAATAAAATCTTTATCTTCCGAATAATATAAACTGTCATGAAAAACATATAAACAATAAAACAGTAAAAGATGGTGATCGTTTTTTACGCCTTTTATTTCTCCCCACCATTACTCAATAATAAATAACAAAAAATATCATCTCCCTCAAATTCCCCTGAACTTTTTTCCCAATTTGCCGATATAAATATCAAGTGCTAAGTAATAACTAAAAAAAATTACTTCCCTGTGAATTTACATAACACTAATACCTGTGATATAATAAATTTACTATATAAAATATAGTTTAATTCATGAGTCCGCACCGAGCATTTTGTTTGTGAGACGCTTGCTTCAGGAGGCGGACTTTTTATTTTAAAAAAATTATTTAAGCTATATTATGGAAATCAAGTTAATATGCAGAATATAGTATATAGAATTTTTCTGATATTCTATAGTAGAAATTAAAAATCCTTCAGGAACAAAAAAATAAGAAAATAATTTTAAATAATTAAAAAATGGAACAAAAACTTCCTGTTTCTTATCTTTATCCATAAATTGTATCTTTTCCCCCGGTGAACTGTTCCGTTATTAAACAATTATCATCTTTCGGCCCCGGACAGAGTGTCTGATCCTTCGCCACTCCCACTTCCAGCTTGCTTCCATGTCCTGTTCCCAGATAGTGGTGTATTTCCTCACATATTCCTCCTGCCAGATTCCCCGTGCGGCCTGTACCTGTTTCGTAACCTGCTATTGCTACAACTGTCCTGCCATTAACAGGATTTTTTATAATAAAACGTGTGCCTCTCGGCGGAACTTCTTTCCAGTTCAAAGATATATACCATCCTTCTTCCATTTCCGAAGGTTTCTGCCCTTCTTTTCCCTGGCCGAAATGCCTGTCAGGTTTATCTGAAAAACACCATGGTTCATTTCTTATCATACTATATTCTGTGGAGCTCTCTGAAAGTTTATAATGTTCTTCAATATCATCTTTAAAGGACTCAGGCCATGAATTTCTGAATTTTTTGTGGCTCTCTGTGACAATATGAGCTTCCCGGGCAAGTTTAAAAATCGATGGCATATAGAGTCTGTCTCCATTTGCTAAATCTATTACCCTTTCTTCATACATGTTATCAGAATTATCTACATGCATATGAAACTGTTCCTTGTACCATAATGTTTTATCTTTCATAACCTGTGTTAAATTTTTTCCATTTTCCCAGGAGGGCACCCATAGATCCCATCTGCTTTCTTTATCTCTTGAATGTATACCGTAACCGTCTATAAAAGCCCATACGGCATGAGTATTTATTTCATCCTTTTTTATACTGTAAATATGAGCCAGTTTGCCTGCAAGAGCACAGGCTGTCTCAATTTGAGCTTCTACAGGCGGAAAATCTCCTGGATTTTCCGGAGTTGCCCCTGATGCACAACAGAGTGATATGCCTATCCTTCCATTATTCCTGTGCCATATATGATCCTTCGGTTCAAAATCACTGCAACATGTTTTAACTACACATGCCCTGTCACGAGCATAGGTAATATTGTAGTGATAATTATTGAAAATCTGATCGTATGTTCCTTCTGACCAGTGAAATACTATTCCTGTTATATTCATAATTGAGCCTCCAGCTATTAAGATCTATGTTGCAGAAAAAATTGATAGTTTTTACTAAAGTTTATTTTTTCCAGGCCGATAATAAATATAAGTAAATTTTATTTATTATTTACATTATATTTATATTTTATGTTATAATAATTAAATATACTTAGCTAAATACTAGTATATGTTTATTCAATGAGTCCGCTCCGAGCATGTCTTTTGTGCGACGCTTGCTTCGGGAGGCGGACTTTTAATTTATTATTATTAATTGCTTTTGAGCTGAAGACTATTAAAAACATATATTCTATAGAAAAATTTAAAAATCCTCCATAAGGAGAAAATAAAAAAATAAAAAAGTAATTTAAACTGTCAAATTCGTGACGCATGACTTGTAACGTGTGACGGGATGATTATTATATATCAAAAAAAATTACTCTGAAATTTTTTTTCTGTTATAATAAGATTATGAAAAAAATAGAACTTCTCTCACCTGCTAAAGATCTGGAATGTGGCATGGCAGCTATAAAATGCGGTGCAGACGCCATTTATATAGGTGCAGATAAATTCGGCGCCAGGGCCTCTGCAAAAAATTCCATTGAAGATATAAAAAAACTCGTTTCTTTTGCTCACAGGTATTTTGCCGGTGTTTATGTTGCTCTTAACACAATACTTACAGATAAAGAAATACTTCAGGCAAAAGAACTTTTAGAAAAACTCTATGAAACAGGTGTCGATGCATTTATTATTCAGGATATGGGATTTTTAGAGATGGATCTCCCTCCTGTTCCTTTATTTGCAAGTACTCAATGTCATAATAACAGTGTGGAAAAAATAAAATTTCTTGAACAGGCCGGGTTTAAGAGGGTAATTCTTGCAAGGGAATTATCCCTGGAAGAGATAAGAACAATCAGGGAAAAAACAGAAATAGAACTGGAATTTTTTGTCCATGGAGCACTCTGTGTATGTTACAGCGGTCAGTGTTATCTCAGTTATGCCCTGGGAGGAAGAAGCGGTAATCGTGGCGATTGTGCCCAGCCATGCAGAAAGATTTATTCCCTTATGGACGGGGCAGGTAATGTTATAGAAAAAGATAAATATCTTCTTTCCCTTAAAGATCTTAATCTTTCAAATTATATAAGGGAACTTGTTTATTCAGGTATAAATTCCTTCAAGATAGAAGGAAGGCTCAAAGACATTAATTATGTGAAAAACATTGTTTCTTTTTACAGACAGAAGATTGATAAGGCAGGCTATGAAAAAACTTCGAGGGGCAGCATTACAGTAGATTTTACTCCTGACCCGCAGAAGACTTTTAACAGAGGATATACCGATTATTTTTTAGAGGGAAGAAAGAAAGATATAACGTCATTTTATACCCCAAAATCTCTCGGTAAAGAGTGTGGAAAAATTCTGAAATCAGATAAAAATTCTTTTTATTTATCCTGTCACGACCTTCGGGCAGGTGACGGTATATGTTTTTTTGATGACCATCACATACTCAGGGGAACCTCTGTGAAAAGAGTTGAAAAAAACAGAATTTTTCCTGAGGATATGAGTTTTATAAGAAAAAATACCCTTGTATACAGAAATCTTGATATAGATTTTCTGAAAAAACTTAAAAATGCAGCGATTGAAAGAAAGATTTTAGTTAAATTGAGTATTTCCGAGGAAAATGAGAAGCTTGTCCTTACTGCTATAGATGAAGATAATATAAAAGCCTCTGTTTCTATGGAGATTAAAAGGGAAATAGCCAGAAACAGGGACGGTGCTCTCTTTACCCTGAAAAAACAGCTCTCCAGCCTGGGAGAAACGGAATTTGCAGCAGAACATATTGAAATAAATCTGAAAGATATATATTTTATAACTGTAAAAGAACTGAATAATCTCAGGAGAAATCTTGTGGAAATCCTGAGGAAAAAGAGGGAAGAAGCTTTTTCTAGAAAATTATGTCATATAGAGAAAAATAATTATCCCTTTCCGGATAAGACTATTACATTCCAGGGAAATGTGATGAACAGCTTTGCAGAGAGATTTTACGAAAGACATGGAGCGAAAGTAATAGAACGTGCCGCAGAGACAGGAATAGACATGAAAGGACATGCTGTTATGAAAACAAAACACTGTCTGAAATATTCTACTGGACTCTGCTCAGGCAGAGGGTGTAAGAAGGCTGAACCTCTTTATCTTGTAGATGAAAAAGGGAAAAACTATTTGTTGAGGTTTAATTGTAATGATTGTACTATGGAAGTGATCTTTTAAACTTCAGTCCAATAGAACTAATTTTTAATTAAACCTTGTTAAAGCTCATAGAGTGGTTTATAATATTTATGAGAGTCGTGACGCGTAACGCATAATGGCGTTAAGTTAAGAAACCTATAGTAAATTGGCTGCCTGGTGCTCTGGAGCTACGCAGTCCCCGAAGGGCAAAAATATCACGGCGGCACAAGTGTATTTAATTGATTACAGTGTAAAGTAGCATGATGTAAGCTCTAACAGATATAAATGTTACAGTTTAGATTTTTTCGGAGGAGTGCCAGGCAGCCAATTTAGACGGTTATAACGTTAACTTAATGACATTGCTCATAATGCGTGACGGGAGGAAAGATTGTTATTCCTCTTCATGACTGAAATTAATCATGTTTTTTACTGAAGGTGCTATCTATGTCTGTTACAGCCATATCTTCTGACAGAAGTGAATATATAAATATTTACTCAGGCAGATTTAATATAAGAGATAATTCAACATCTGCAGAGAAAACCGATTCTTTACAGAAAAAAGATGATTCGAAAAAAGCCGATCCTTCAGATAAAGATGAAAAAACACAGAAAAAAATAGAGCAGTTAAAAAAAAGAGATGCAGAAGTAAAGCTCCATGAACAGATGCACATGTCGGCAGCAGGCTCCTATGCAAAAGGCGGAGCTACCTTTGGATATACTACCGGCCCTGATGGTAAAAGATATGCCGTCTCAGGTGAAGTAAGTATTGATACCTCGAAAATTCCTGATAATCCGGAGGCTACTATAACAAAAGCTCAGACTATAAGAAGAGCAGCCCTTGCACCTGCAGATCCTTCAGGACAGGATCGTGCCGTTGCGGCAGAAGCCACACAGATGGAAATGGAAGCAAGACAGGAGCTTTTAAAGAAACAGACACAGGGAACACAGGGTTATACAGGAGAAGGGAAAAAAGCTGATACTATGGTTTCATCTTCCCTGTTTAATTTTTTTGTTTAATTTTTTATATAGAGACTGTAAGAAAATAACCCTGGCAAATTGTTAGAACGGTTATTATCCTCGCGTCACGCGTTACGCGTCACGATATAGACTGTAAATATTATGGGGTTATTTCTCAACAAACCCATAGAAGGAATAAGATAATGGGTCGTTGAAAAATGACCCATTTTTAGAGAATGTTTAGAAATTTCACCTGTAATTGATTATGAAAAATAGAAAAACTGAGATTTATATATTAATTTTTATTGTTTTTCTGGCAATAATACTGAGAACAGTTGATCTTACCACTACTCCTCCGGGATTTAATCAGGATGAGGCCTGTTACATCTGGAATGCAAATTGTCTCATTAAAACAGGGCATGATCAGATGGGAGTTCGATGGCCGATTTTTTATACCCGCGGGCTTGGAGGGAATTATGCTACACTGTTTTTTTATATTTTATTGCCCTTTGAAGCAATAGGAGGAATGAATATATGGATTGCCAGATTTGCTTCAGCTTTACTGGGAATAATTACTGTTATATTATTTTATGTGTCAGGGAAAAATTTATTTGGCACTCAGGTGGGGCTTATATGTTCATGTATGCTTGCTATGGCTCCATGGCATATTCATATGAGCAGAGTATGTATAGAGGGATGTGTATGTCCCTTTGCCGTAATAACAGTTCTGGCAATTTTATCACAGGCAAATCTGCTTACAGATGATGAAGCCGGGGTCAGACCTGTTCTTGCAACAGCAGGTGGTATCATTGCAGGTATTTCATGCTACGGTTATAATGCATTGAGAATTTTCTGGCCTTTATTTCTTATGGCTTTATTTCTGGCTACCACCGGGAGAGTTTTGAAATATGCCAGAAATAAAAATGGATTGAGAGCAATTATTGGATTTATCCTGGGTTTTACTCTCATATTCGCCCCTTTAGCTTATATGCATGTTGTCGATTCTGATGGTATCGGTCAACATGGAAAGACTCAGCTGCTTATTTATTCGAAGAATATGTCTAAAGTTCAAATGATCGAAGGAATAATGTACCGATATGTAAATCATTTCAATCCAGCATATCTTTTTAAGAGACAGAATCCTGATAATGATGCTGTATTTTATAATTATTTTTTTCAGTGGTATCTGTTCCCTCTGGCAATAACAGGTTTTGTTGTATTAATTCTAAAGTTCAGGAATTCCATAGCGGCAAGGGTATTACTTGTATGGGTTCTGATTTATCCTGTAAGTGATTCCCTTGGCTATTTTATTTTACCTCATCATTTCAGAAGTTCACCTGGCTTATGTTCACTGATTTTACTGGCAGCTCTTGGAACAGTTGCTGTTTTTAAGTGGTTATGGAATAAAAATAAGCATCTTTCTTTTGTTGCAATAACCATTATGTTTTTTTGCGTCTTTGTAACTAATATTTTCTACTGGAATGATTATTTTGGCAGGTACAGTAGAAGAATCCCTGTTTACTATGCCTATCATGCCGATCTAAACGAGGCATGCCAGTGGCTTAAACCACGTTTTAATGACATTGATTCTGTTTTTATTACTACTAACAGGATGAATCAGCCATATATTAATACACTTGTTTGTTTAGATTATGACCCGTTACAGTGGTTTAAAGATGAACATCTTATTTCTAAATCCGGCGAATGGGATATCCATGTAACGTATGGGAAAATGAATTTTATGTATGGAGAGTATGGAGATCTCTGGCTTCCTATTATTAAGGAATTACAGGAAAACGGAAAAAATGACAGAGTAATATTTATTCTGAGGCCAGAGGAACTTGATCTGAAAGATCCTGTATATGAGATTAAAGATCCTGAAGGGAATCCGGGTCTTTATATATATGATATGGTTTTATAAATCGTGACGCGTAACGGGTAACGCGTGACGGGTGGCTCACTCACTACTCACTTTTCACTCCTTTTTACGCCCCATTATATCTTTCAATAAAAATCCTGTTAACATCAGAATAGCTATAACAGATATGGCAGCACCTTTTCTGAATGAATCCGGTCTGAAATAAAATTCTACAGTATTATCTCCAGGTTTCAGTTCTATTGACCTGAACATATAATTAGCTCTGTACACCTTGCGCTCTTTCCCGTCTACAAAGGCCTGCCACCCGGGATAATAGATTTCCGAAAGAAATAGCCAGCATGATTGTTCCGGACTGACCTTCATTTTAATATAATCAGGTTCGAATACCTGGAATTCGACCGGATAATTTACTTTTTCAATAGTCTCAGGATTTTTTATGCCTGGATCTTCATCTAATAATACCTTACTCAGAGGGTCAAATTCATTGCTTCCCATATATTGAAGTGTCCTGTAATCATCTGTAATTACGTGATAATTATTTACCGTAAAGGCTCTTCCATAGGGATTTTTTACCGGTATTATATTCATTTTATAATTTTCTTCATCAAATGAATATACTGAAGTAAGGTTCAGTAGTAATATCATTTTTGATGTGACATTATTCAGTGGTATCATATTACTCTGTTGTATAAATTCAAGCTGTACTTCAGAAGTAAGAGGAAGTTTATTGTCTGAATAAAAGAGATATGATCCGTATCTTTTCAGAATCAGAGGATTATAACCTATGAGAGTGGAGATCTTCCTTGTTCCAGCCATATTTCTTGTACCATGAAGTTCCGGAGGAGGAAAATAATAGATACGTTCCGGAGGTATTTTATCTTTTAATATATCAAAAACCTGACCTGCTCTTTTATCGAAATATTCCCCTTCTACTGTCAGATTAATCACAAGTCCGAAAGAAAAAGCAGATATTATTAATGACGTTATCGTAATAACGAAAAAGAGTTTTTTCCCTATTATACAGTATAATCTCAGAAATATTATTATAAAACCTGTAAAGCCTGTAATGACAAAGTAAACTGTACCTGCTATGGTTTTTGGGGGTACAAGCATTATGAAGAGTAACAGGTTTATCATTATTATTCCTGCTAATATAAGGGAAATGATTAGTCCGGGATTTTCTTTGTATGTCACAGGTTTTTCAATATTAGATAATCTTTTTACAGACAGGGCTATAGAGTATAAGATTCCTGGCAGTAACAGAAAGAGCCATCTTACCGGACATCTATAGGATTTAAAGAGTGGAACAATACTGTAAAACAGGCCGTATACAGGGGTATATTTTCCGAGAGAAAGTGTAATCCCGAGTATACCGGTAAGAATAAATATGATAAATATTTTTTTCTCTTTATCTGTAATAAAAAAAGGAGCAATCAATGTAAGGAGAAGAGGAAATATGCCTACATAAAAACATGCTTCCCAGAAATAGGGATATCCTGTATAACCGTTATAGCGCCATGGAAGACCGAAATAATCAGGAATTATGAATAATAAAATCTGCTTTAATCCTATAGAGTCCTTTGTAGCCATATCGTAAGGCAGACCGTTTGCAATTCTCATGGTCTGTCCTATATATTCCCATGCAGGTAATAACTGAACTGCCATAAACATAAATGAAAAGATGATGCCTGTAAAAAAAAGTCCTCCAGGGAGAAGCTGTTTTTTTAGTTCTTTTAAGTCCAGTTTTCCTGAAAAATATAAAAAGGTTATACCGTAGACCATCAGGCTTAACTGATAATTTCCCGATAGAAGGGTAAATGAGAGAAAGAGCCCTAAAAGTAATGATGATAAAAGATTCTTCCTGCGAAATAAAATATTTACAGAGTAAAGACATAGAGGCAGGAGGGCACAGTCTGTTATAAAGTTTGCATGTATTATTCTTATTACCATAAAGCCGCAGAAGCTATAGAATATAGAGCCTGCCAGTGATGGCACATAATCAAATTCCAAATCTCTTAAAAATATATATGAAAAAATACCTGCTATAAGAAAATGAATGACTACATAAATAACAATGGCAGTAGCAGTAGGTATAAAGAAAAATATCCAGTTCACAGGGTAAAAAGTTCCTGTATGTATATCTGCTGTATAGGGCTGACCGCAGTAAGTGTAAGGATCCCAGAGAAATAATTTCCCTGCCTGCCACATCTCATATTTATAATGATGGAAAGGATATCCCATTGCTTCAATATCACCCAGAAAATATGATTTCCCGGTAAATAGAGGTTCAGAAAAGAATATTAAAACAAGTATTACAATAAAGATAATACATAAAATATCTATGTTAATTTTATTTTCTAAAGGTTTTTTATTTTTTTTCACTTTCTTCATATCCTTTGTTATTGATATATTTTTGATTGTCTATAGTTTTTATCCAGTGAAAGAAAAGGAATATTGCTGTAATACTGAGTAAAAAAAGAAATATGAGATTAGATATACCGGCATTTTGCAGATTCAAAGCTTCACGTAACCATATATGGTGTGTTACTTCAAAGAAAGCTATTATGGAATATCCTGTAAAGGTGATCCAGTAATTATTTTCTATTAAGGTAGATATCATCAGAAATGGCAGAAAATATATTATATATCTTTCATGTACTCTTGTAGGAAATAAAAAAGTAACGGCAAATGTCAGTGCTACTAACATCGGCAGGGCCATTTTATTATTTCTGTATTTACGCCGGCAAACAGCTGTTGAGATAATTAATCCTGCAGTTAAAAAGATTAATCCCCATGTCTTTTTACTTATAGTAAAGATTAAGGTATCTATAGATGTGTCACGGCATCTTATAAGATCAATCATCCATATATTAAAAGCCTTTAATGTGCTGTAAGGTAATAGTTCGACAAAACTGAAGACATAGCTATTATAGAACCAGGCCAGACCGGATTTATACATAAAAGGAGCTGACAGAAGTAATACAACTGCCAGTGCAGATGACATATAAATAATAAAAGGCTTTATCTTTTTTGTAGTAATGAAAAAATATGCCAGACCTGCAGCCATAAGCAGAGTCTGTGGTTTCATCATAAGACCTGTGCCCCACATTACTCCGCTTAATACCCATTGTTCCTTTAAACAGAAGTGTATGCACCAGATAGACGGTGCGAGAAACCAGCTGTCACATTGACCCCAGAGGACTCCTGTCAGTAGAATTCCCGGACAGAGCCACATTAATGAATATGCTATAATGCCTGATTTTTTGTTTTTCCACTGACATACTATAAACATACAGCCAAGGGCTAAAATCCAATCACATATATATGAAGGGAACTCCAGAATAAGCCATGCAATTAATGTAAGAGGTTCCATTCTGTCATCAACTGCTCTATGAATAAGACCCTGTATATGTGTAATATAGGCTGCCAGGGGAGGATAATTAATTGGTCTTGCTTTATATTCCTCTGCAGGTATATTTATAATATCCCCTGGCTGATAAAGTCTTCCATCAGGGCCGTATACTGGCTCTTTAATCTGAATAGTCTCTGCTTCTTTGCAGGTAAATTTATAATCACTTCTGTTATAGCCGTAATCCTCCAGGAGACCATATTCTACAGAATGGCGCCACCAGACATAGTTAGTTAAATGATCATAGGGATAGAAATATTTGGGAGGTAATCCCAGTAGAAGAATACGAAAAATTAAACCTGCCAGGGTTATTCCTAAAAATATAAGTCTGTAATCTTTATGAGAGGAATTTTTCCCTTTCTCATTTATTATCGATTTTTTACCTTTTTTGCTCACTTTCTTCCTCTTTCATTACAGGTATTATTCCTCCTCCGGTAGAGACATTTATAACAGGTAAATCTGATATTCTTCCGAGACAGCCCACATATTTTCCGCCGAATACATAGGGACTCAGGTTGAAATATTTGGAACTGATTTCAACATGGCCGTTATTTATAACAGGAATTTCAATTTTCGGGATCTCCACATATTCCTGTGCTATCCAGGCAGTTTCTCCTCCATATTTATAAACAGCTTCCTGCCATTTATCTGATGACATATGTTTTCCAAGTATGACCCCTTTCCCTCCGTAGCCCCAGGATGGTTTTATTACAAAATTTTCCTGATTTTTTATAAGATAGGATTTTGTTTCCATTTCTTTACCTTCTCTGGTGAAAACACTCCTGTCTCCCAGTGTAAAGGTCCAGGGAATGTAATTGCGTATAACATCTTTTTCTTTTTCAGTAAAATAATGGTGGAAACTCATCTTACATAACATAGCTAACATTGATTTTTCACTGCCGAGAAGTGATTTAAAAGAGTTTACCATACATACATGACCTTTCATATAGGCATTTATAAAACCTTCCAGTTCTTTCGGATGTTCCAGAAATTCCTGTGATTTTACACATCTTATAACAGTATTGTACACTGTTCCTTTATATTTAAGGCGATCATTGATATAATACAAATCTCTTGGATCCATGAGCCCGGCATGTATATTTTTTGACAGAAAATAGTCTTTTACTATTTCTCCATCTTCGCGATACTGTGATTCTCTATAGTCAATAATAGCAACAGACGGTTTTTCCCCCTGGCCCCAGAAATCTGACGAGCTTTTTATTACTGCTTTAAACAGACCATGTACGACAGACTTTTTATGGAGGCTCATGCCGGAAGGAAATAATTCTCTGTAGGCATGATGATAGAGAACAATCTCTTCAAATATATCATTCCATCCTTTTCCGCCGGGATTGTCTGTGTTAAATTCGAGGAATTTCAGGTTTTTACCGTCATAAAGTGCATCTAATCTTGTAATTACAGCATGATCTTTATAGCCTTTATCAACAGAAAGCCATTCTTCCGGTATATCTTTATAGGAAAAATATGGAGCCATATTTTTATCATGATCAGAAGCTTTAATTATTTTATTTATGATTCTGTAGAGAATTTCCGATACAGAGCCAAGAAGATCTGCCTCTTTTTTTTTCAGGATCATAGGAACAAGAGCAATTTTAAATGGTTCACCTTCAAATACACATTTTCTGATTCTGAGCTCTTCCCTTATGTCATTGTATATATTTAATGTTTCTTCCTGATTATCTATCATTCTTTTTATAAGGTTTTCATATGCTTTCATGTTAATCTCTCTTTCTAATCGTAATGCGTGACGCGTGACGGGTGACGCGTGACGGGTGACGCGTGACGGGTGGTTTCGTGATGCGTAATACGTGATGCACGATACGTGATTATAACTCACCGGGCGAACACGAGGTTCGCCCCTACTGTTCACTTTTCACTTCTTCACCCTTCACCCTTCACCCTTCACGTATTTACAATTTTAACACTATCTATTCATAAAGTCGATATCATTATTTGAATTTTATATTTATTTATAAAAGCAGGAAGTTTGAATAAAAATTACGAATATATATAAAAATTTTTATTTGATAAGAAAGAAAATTTATCTGTCATTTGTTTATCCCCTTTATTTTATAGCAGATTACAGAGATTATATTACTGGAAATTTTATGGGAGACATCAATATCTTACTGAATAACCTTACGGAAGAACATATACAGGAAGTTTTTAAAAATATAAAAGAAATAGAAGAGACAGGGAATAAAGAGGATATAAGAAAATTCTTAACATTTCTGGAACTTGAACAATTTCCTCCTCACGTAAACTTTGAAACAGTTAAAAAAGTAAAATTTTCTATTATAAAAACCCTGGGACATTTAAAAGAAAAAGACTCTCTGGACATACTCATAAAAATGTTGAATAAAGGCAAAACAAGAATGAAAAATGCTGTTTCCGAAGCTCTTGGAAACATAGGTTCTGAAATAGCAGTGGAGCCTTTGATTGAAACATTGAAAGATGATACAGCAAGAGTATCTGCCATAAAGGCCCTTGGACAGATAGGCAGTAATAAAGCTATTGATTGCCTTCTTGCAATGTTACATGACAGGGATCCTGAAGTCAGAAGTGCTGCAGCAACTTCCCTGGGACAGATTAAAGACCCGAAGGCTTTAGAAGATCTTACAAAGGCTCTTGAAGAAGACAGTGATGTAAATGTGAGGAGACTCGCATCTATTGCCATAGGGGAGATAGGACAGGAAAGCTCTGTTCCTGTACTCATTAAAAAACTTGATGATAAATTCCTGAATGTTGCAACCTCATCTGCAGATGGCCTTATAAAAATTGGTAATACCTCTGTTAAACCACTTGTAGAGGTTATAGAAAACAGACTTGCAGCAGATGCTTTGATAAAAATCGGAGAAGCTTCCGTAGATGAACTTATAAAAGCCCTCACCAGTGAAAATGAAAATATAAGGACAATTGCTGCAAAATGTCTTGGAAAAATAAAGAGTGAAAAATCTGTAAAATTTCTTGTAAGAGAATTGAAAAATAACAGTGATAAAACACTGAAAATAATGCGTGATTCTATCTTTTTTATCTGCTCTTCGTCACTTATGCCTCTTGCAGAAGAACTTAACAGTGCAGATGAAATAACACAGGATCTTGTAGTAGAAATATTTTTTGATATAGGACATTTAACAGATAATGGACTGGAAAGATTAAGGAATGAACTGAACACTCTTAATCCTGTATTTCAAAAACTTATTATAAGAGCCCTTGGAAAACTCAATGATAGAGATTCTATTCCTCTTTTAAGTAATATATTTCTTTCCACTCCATGTATAGATGTAAAAAAAGAAATACTTAAAACTATAAATAAACTTGTCCCTGGAGAAGATATGGTTGAAGTGTTTCAACATGCCATGGAACATAGCGACATAGAAATAAAGGAACTGGCAGTCAGAGCCATTGCAACCAGCGGAAGTTCTTCTGCCTGTAATATTCTGATTAAATTCCTTGGAGAATCAGATAAAGATGTGAAAATGGTAATTGTAAATTCTCTTGGTTCAATAAGTAATGATTACACAGTAAATCCTTTACTGGAAGCTCTGAAAACGGATGATCTGCCACTGAAAATGGCTGTAATCGAAGCACTCAGTAATAAACATGATGAAAAGGCTACATCTGCTTTGATTGACATGTTGCAGGAAGAATCTACTGAAGTAAAACTTTTAACTATAAAATCTTTAAAAAAAATCGGTGATAAAAGTGCTGTGCCGGCTCTGAAGCTTTTGAGGAGAAATTCCACTGCAGATGTGAAACAGGAAGTTGAAACAGCCCTGGAAGAGATGGAGGGTCCTAAGAGTTTCTGGTCCAGGCTTTTTGGGGCGTGACGCGTGATAGGAATAGAATTTAATTAATAGTCTCTTTCCTCCCGTAACGCGTCACGATTTAATATATGTGAGACAGTTATTTAATTGTTATTCTTATATTATATTATTTACTTACCCTATTAACAGTAATCTCTTCTCGTCCAAGGTAATCTTTATCTTTTGTTATTGTAGAGTCTATTTTTCCAGAACCTATATCACCTTTAATCGTTAACTCTTCACGTCCACAGTAATCTTTATCCTTTGTTATCGTATAGTCTACATCTTCAGAACCTATATCACCTTTAATCGTTAACTCTTCACGGCCAGAGTAATCTTTATCCTTTGTTATCCTATAGTCTATTTTTTCAGAACCTATATCACCTTTAACCATTAACTCTTCACGGCCACAGTAATCTTTATCCTTTGTTATCCTATAGTCTATTTTTTCAGAACCTATATCACCTTTAACTATTAACTCTTCACGGCCACAGTAATCTTTATCCTTAACCATTGTATAGGCCAGATTCATTCTCTGACTTATATCTTCTACTAAAACTGACATCTGAAAACTGTCAGTCATGGAAATCATGCCGGCAAATGTGTCTTCATTACCGTTTTTAGCGGAATTAGAAAGAGACATTCCCTTCATAAGAGACTGCTGAAGGGTATTCCATCCGGGAGTAATATTATGGGGATTATTAGCATTAAGCATAATAAAGTTCTCCTTATTTATTTAAAATAAGTATTAGTATATCACAATATTACGCCGAATAGAAAGTATGAATTGTTAATAATTTGTTAACAAATTTCAACTATAGTAATTATTTATTAGAATAAACAACACTCACTTCTCACTCCTGTGATAACCCTGTCTATACCGCTAAAATCTTTTACAATCTTTATATCCTGGAAATTATGGATTTTCATTAAATTACTCACTGTTTCTGCCTGTCCCATACCCACTTCAAAAGTCAGAAAACCTTCTTTTTTTAAATAATTCTTTGCCTCTGAAATTATTTTTTTATAGAAAAATAAACCTTCTTCGTCGCTGAAAAGAGCTATAGAAGGTTCATAATCCTTTACTTCACGGGAAATACCATTCATTTCTTCATAAGATATATAGGGAGGATTTGATACTATAATATCAAAGAGAAGTCCTTTTACCGGTTCGAATAGATCTCCGCAGTAAAAAGAAACAGAAGTTAAAGACAGATTTACAGCATTTTTTTTTGCTATGGCAATTGCTTCAGGAGATATGTCAGTAACAGAGACAGAACTTTCTTTTAAGTAACAGGCAAGACTTAAACCTATACAGCCGGAACCTGTACCAATATCAAGTATGGCCGGATTTTTTATGTTTTTTGACATGCCGAGTATTTCTTCTACAAGAATTTCTGTCTCAGGTCTCGGTATTAAGACAGAAGAATTTACAAAAAATGGAAGAGACATAAATTCTTTTGTTTGAGTTATGTAAGATAGAGGTTTTCCTGAAGCTCTCTCCAATACTATAGATTTATACCCTTCAAGATATTCAGATGGAAATTCTTCATGTAATGTTATATAAAGCTTTTCACGGCTTATGTTGAGTATATATTCCAGAAGCATTTCTGCTTCTCTTGCCGGTATGGCAGATCCAGTGCCTTTATATATTTCTTCTTCTGCCCATGTGAGTAAGTTTTTTATCTTCATAATAAGTAGGGGCGAACCTCTGTGTTCGCCCTGTGAGTAGTGAGTGAGCCACCTGTCACGCGTTACGCGTTACGCATTACGCATCACGCCTCACGCAATCGCCTTTATTCTCTGTTCCTTATCATATTTATTGAAAGCTTCTACAATATCATCCAGGTCTCCATCCAGTATTACTTCCAGGTTATGTAATGTAAGGTTAATTCTGTGATCTGTGATACGGCCCTGGGGGAAATTATAGGTTCTTATTTTTTCACTTCTCTCTCCCGACCCTACCTGTCCTCTTCTCTGTTCTTCTATTTCACTTGTCTGTTCCTTTATCATCATGTCCAGAATATGGGCTTTAAGCACTTTCATAGCCTTGTCTCTGTTTTGATGCTGTGACCTCTGATCCTGACAGCATACTACCAGACCTGTAGGAAGATGGGTAAGTCTTATGGCAGAGTCTGTTTTGTTTACATGTTGACCTCCTGCTCCGCTTGAACGATAGGTATCTACTCTCAAATCTGCAGGATTTATTTTTACTTCATCTACATCTTCTGCTTCGGGAAGTACTGCCACTGTGGCAGTTGAGGTATGAATTCTGCCGCTGGATTCCGTGGATGGTACTCTCTGAACTCTGTGGACTCCGCTTTCATATTTTAAAATACTGTAGACTTTTTTCCCTTTTATTTCAAAGGTAATTTCTTTTATTCCTCCAAGCCCTGTATGGTTTGCATCAATAATTTCCGTTTTCCATCTTCTATTTTCTGCAAATCTTGAGTACATTCTGAATAAATCTCCTGCAAAAAGACATGCTTCTTCTCCACCTGTACCTGCTCTTATTTCCATAATTATATTTTTATCATCATTTGGATCTTTATAGGTGAGCATATCATTTAATCTGATCATTAAATCCTGTTCTTTTATTTTTAATGCTTCAAGCTCTTCTTCTGCCATTTTTTTACTCTCTATGTCATCTTCCATTTCTAACAGTTCCTGTGTTTCATCCTGTTCTTTTTTTATAGTTAAATATTCTTTATATACACTTACTTTTTCTTCCATGTCAGACATGGTCTTGCCAATTTCTTTGTATTTATTCCTGTCGGCAATTATGTCAGGGTCACAGATTTTTTTTTCCAGTTCTATATATCTTCCGTATAATTCTTTTAATGTATCAAACATTTCAACTTCTCCTTTTTTTTCTAAACAGATTTTTTTTCCTTTATAGAATATCTAATAGTTTTTTGTTTGTCAAGGTAGATTGCTTACCAAATAAACAGGATTTAAATTTTATTTGGAGAAATTTATTTGCGTGAAGGGTGAAGGGTGAAGAGTGAAGAGTGAAGGGTGAAGAAGTGAAAAGTGAAAAGTGAGCCACCCGTCACGCGTTACGCGTCACGCATTAATTATAACATTTTTCTGTCCCTCTTCTACAGATACCATACTTCTGGCCTCTACCCTCACATCCGGTATGACTTCTGAAAAGGATATTACTGCCACATTGGGAAGAACTCTTTCTATAAGCCTTTTCAGATGAACTCTGGCACCTGAGGTGCATAAAATTATTGGCTGTATACCTTCCAGTGACATCTTTTCTATTTCTTTAAGAAGAGAACTGTAAAATTTTTGAAGCC
>Ga0351856_1039_pt1 | contig 27790 bp, 18 predicted proteins | sample BONcelHFGM3001D8_FD_206798 | JGI IMG/M metagenome (GOLD analysis project Ga0351856, IMG submission 206798) | Enriched cells from coal bed in the Powder River Basin, Montana, United States - BONCAT cells FGM rep2 HSBNCT.FGM.300.1.D8 ... | reverse complement strand
TTCTTTCTTCTGCTTCCCTGTCTTTATTCAGCACAATAACTTTTTTGTTCTTATAATCATAGTCAAATGGTTTTCCTGTTGACAGTATGTGATTATAAATCCATTTCGCTTCTACAAAGAACATTTTTAGACCTTCACGTTCCGACTTGTTTAAATGAGAAATATCTATTTTTAAGGGAAATACTTTACATATCTGATCTTTACGTTTTTCTCTTGTCTCTGCCATAGTCTGTTTAATTTTATTTTTCTTCTCATCGGAACATTTTCTCATAAAACAGTCATCTCCTACCTGAGTATAACATGTTTTTACGGTTTTACAAATTATTATTTCAAATAATTTTGTTTTTTACCCCCCCCCTACGCCCTATCCCACAGATAAATCAGTGGGCTTTCCCCGAGGATCGTAAAATTATTTTTGCATAACTTCATGTTCAAGTTAAAATATTATATAATATTAATAACAGGTTCAATTATTTATGCCCTGTCATAAGAGTGTAAAAATTTTCTGTACTAACATGGAGGTGTGGCTATAATAATGAATTGTACAAACTGTGGAGCAAAGCTTTCTGAAAATTCAGCTATATGTGAGTTCTGTGGAACAAAAAATGATCTTGATTTACTGGAAATAAATCCTGTCGGAAGTTCAGATACATTTGTAAGAGAAGAACATGCCGCAGGTGAAGGAAATATCGATGAAATCACCATGGAAGAATCACTTCAGAGATTATGGTGGGAATTACGTATTGGAGAAAAACGATACTGGAAAAATAAAATAAAAGATAACATTATAAGTGTGTATATTGTATCTATCATAATATTAGGAATAATAATTGCGATCTTTTTTTATCAATATGATAAGACTAAATATTATAATAAAGGTATGGACAAACTCAAAAAAGGCATATACATATATTATGAAAGAGGCACTGATCGGGGCGCCATACATTTTTTCAATCAATCCCTGTCTATGGTAACGAATAATAAGAGAATTCATTATCTCATAGGAGTAGCAGGTTATTATGATTATCTAAATCTTACTATAGAAGGAGAAAGAACGGTTAGCGATAGAAAAAGAATGTATGACGATCTTACATATATGGAAGAAAATCTAAAAAAAGCTATTAAAAGTAGCTACAATTACCCGGAAGCCCACTACTACCTCGGATTATATTATATAAGAATCCATGCCTATGACCAGGCATTGAATGAATTTGAACAGTCCATATATACTGCAGGGAACATATGGAAATTTAATAAAAGAAAGAAAGACAAGTGGGTTAAAGCTTCAGAGCTTATGAAAAAAGTAACCTCCTCACTTATATCCGGCAAAGATACTTCATATGCAGGTATAATGCCGCCAATGACTGCTGAGTTCAATTATAATGATTTTAAATTAGTTAAATATCCAAACGGGACAGGAACAATTATAAAAAAAGAGAAGGTTCTCGTAGAAAATATGATATGTCCTCCTTTACCGGATGAGATAGAAAACCTGAAATAAATTATTTAGATAACTGTCTCTAAATAAAATTTTATCTAAAGCTTAATTTGCGCCATAAAAAATGAAAATTCCTATACCATTAAATTAATAAAAAGGAGAGATAAACGGTGAATTGTATTAAATGTGGAGCGCCGCTTCCGCTGAAAACAGATGTATGTGAATACTGTCATACTTTGAATGATACAGATTTGAGAAAACTCTATGATGCAGATGTAACAGAGATTAAGTTATCTGATAGAATATGTCCAAGATGTAATATTAATCTCCAGACTATAGGTATAATAATGGGAAAAACCATTTATATAGAAAGGTGTAAGAACTGTCTTGGTATATTTTTCGACCCGCTGGAACTGGAAGATATTATTGCCGAATCTATCAGGGAGGAACGTACTGTTAATAGAAAGAAATTTTTCATCTTCGTAGAAGAAGGCACAGGTGACAGATGGCCTATAAAATACATTAAATGTCCTGTATGCAGAGAATTTATGGGCAGAAAAACCTATGGAGAACTTTCAGGAGTTATTATTGACTGGTGTAAAGATCATGGCGTCTGGCTTGACGGAGGAGAACTTGGTAAAATATTAAAATGGAAAAGAGCAGGCGGTGATCAGAAAAATTTATCTTTCCATAGTGCAGGACAGAGTCAGAATTTCCATGGAGCTTCACCTGTCTCTATTACTCATGAAAAAAGATATGATAAAGTATTTATACATGAAGCTCATGATGACGACAAAGATTTATTATCAAATGTAATTAATTTTATAATCAAATTATTTTAACATAAAAGCAATATTATGGACCAATTCAGGAGAATATTTATTTTATGAAACATGTAAAACTGGGATTTATTAATTATACAAATACTGTTCCTGTTTATTACGGTATTCTTACAGGGAAAATCAATTTCGAAGGACATATTATTAAAGACATACCGGGAAAACTCAACAGAATGTTAAAGGAAGGGGAACTTCATATAAGCCCTGTTTCTTCTATAGAATATGCGAGACATCATGAAGATTATTATCTGTTGAAGAATTTTTGCATCAATTCCACAGGTTATGTAAAAAGTGTATTACTCGTAAGTAAAAACCCGATAGAAGAAATGAATGGTAAAATTATAGGTCTTACCCCTGCCAGTGAGACATCAAGGGCTCTTCTTAAAATCCTCTTTTCAGATTATTTTAAGATAAAACCTCTATATACAGATCTGAAAAAACCGACTTTAACAGAGGAAGTAGTAGATGGAGCCCTTTTGATAGGAGATGATGCTCTGAATTTTAAAAATCCTTCTTATCCCTACTCTTTTGATCTTGGCGACCTGTGGAAAAAGAATACAGACATGCCTGTAGTATTTGCAGTCTGGGCGGTAAGAAAGGATTTTGCAGACAATTACCCTCAATCGGTAAGAGAAGTAGAAGAACTTCTTTCTGCATCCTATGAATATGGACTTAATAATAAGGAAGGCATTATAGAATTTGCAAAATCAATATGTGCTGAACCTGATTGTACCTATAAGGATTATTTCAGACACCTGGGATATAATTTTACGGAAGAAAAAAGAAAAGCCCTTCTATTTTTCTATGAGAAAGCTTCAAGACTCGGGCTATGTAAGATCTGTAATAAACTGGAGATTTTTAATTAAAACTGGGTTCCGGGTTCTGGGTTCTGGGTTTTTAATCCCCCTGACCCAACACCCACACCCTATAACCCAGAACCATTAAATATTAATAACTATAAAACTAGACGCCATAAAAAATGAAATTTCCTATAGATTTAAAATATTGGCAGTACACTTGCCAGGAATCTGAGTCCTATACAGATAAGTCCTGCCAGTAAAAGGACAGCACCCCAGATTCTGAAAAGATTATCACTTTTCTCTATAAAAAGTTCCATCCAATCTTTCATTTTCCAGGGAAATGCTACATAGAGGATCCCTTTTATTACAAAAATTATACCAATAACCATAAGGACAAAATTTCTAATCAATACAAATCAACTCCTTTCCCTGGTATTATTTTACCATAAATTCAGAGAAAAATAAAGAATTTTCTATAAGCTTTATAATCGTGATGGGTGATGGGTGATGGGTGATGGGTGATGGGTGATGGGTGATGGGTGATGGGTGATGGGTGATAATATATTACTTTTCACTCTTCACTCTAAATTAGTTTTTATTCATGATTGATTTAAATATTTATTTCTACTATAATATTCTAAACTTCCACTCAAGAAAGGATTTTAAGGATATTTATGGATTTCAGTACAAGTATAAAAGAAGAGGAATATATTTTAAATGTAAAAAAATTTATAAGTGACAGAATAAAACATAATATCTCTACATGGTATAAAAATGAAACATTTCCCCTTTCTATTTTAAAAGATATTTACTCTGCAGGACTTATGGGCTTTTATGAAACAGGACATAAAATGGAACAGGAGCCTATGGCCCACAGTATAATTCTATATGAAAAACTTGCAGAAATCTCACCGGGATTTACCATGGCCTTATTATGCCATGCTCAGATAGGACTATACCTTCTCTACAGATGGGGCAATATCTGGCAAAAGCAGCAATTTATGCTTCCTGGAATTTACGGGCAAAAACTCTTCTGTTTTGCCAGTACAGAACAGGATGCAGGCAGTGATGTTTCTGCCATTAAAATGCAGGCAAAAAGAGTAAAAGGGGGATTTATTCTTACAGGAGAAAAAATGTATGTAACAAACGGAGGTGATGCAAATTTCATCATTGTATCTGCCGTGACAGATTCTAAAACACTTGAAAAAAAGAACAGTATATCTCTCTTCATTTTAGATGAAAGAAATACAGGGATAAAAAGAACTGTTCTGAAGAAATCAATATGGGTACCATCAAACCTGGCAAAACTGACTTTTGAAGAATGTTTTGTTCCTGAAGAAAATATTCTTGGAAATCCGAACAGCGGGTTTAAAATAATGATGAAAACCTTTAACTCTGCACGTATATCAATGTCAGCCCTGAACCTTGGCACTGCTCTCGGAGCCTATAAGCTTGCTTTAAGTCATGCCTGTGAAAGGACAGTCTTCGGTTCTCCTGTATTTGAACATCAGGCAAAATCTTTTGAATTTGCCGAACATCTTACAAAACTTGAAGCAGCAAGATTATTGATAAAAAAAGCGGCATGGATGAGAGATACGGGACAAAAATACATACTCAATTCCTCTATAGCCAAATACTTTACAATTGAAACTGCAAAATCCATAACAGGATGGTCTGCAGAAATACTGGGAGCCAGATCAATTCTTCTGGAACACCCTGTAAATAAATATACCATAGATACAATGGGTTCTGTAATAGGCCTGGGGACAGGGGATATTCAAAAATTAATCATAGCGAGATTTATGCATATGTGGGATAACTGGGAATAGAGGTGGAATAAAACATGGGAATTACAGATAAACTGGAAAAAATGATGGAAAATATAATGGATAAAATAGGAGGGGTCTTTTCAGGAGGAAAAATACATCCCATTGAAATTGCGAGAAAAGCAGTGCAGGAACTGAAGAGAAACCAGAAGGTAAGTGTATCTCAGACCTATGTACCAAATATTTATGAGATAATTCTGAACCCTGAAGACCAGAAAGAACTTCTCATATATGAAGAGGCAATCGTACCGGAAATAAAAGATTATCTTATGGATTATATAAAAAAAGAAAATCTATCTATCATGGGAGAACTTACCATAGATTTACAATCAGAAGAAACTATGGAACAGGGAAAATTCGAGGTAAAAAGTCAGGTTAAAAAAGGGAAATTGCCTGAACCGGAACTGGAAAAAACTGCTGTGAGAAAAATTCCTCTTCTTTCATCTATATGGGCAGAAGTTAAAGAAGGTCCGGAAAAAGGTAATTCTTTTGCTCTTATAGAAGGGGCAAATATAATAGGAAGAAAAGATGAACATCAGATAAAGATTTCCGGTTCAGATATTTCAAGAACCCATGGTGCCATACACATAGAAGGAACCGGCATATGGATTGAGGATCTCGGAAGTACAAACGGAACCTATGTGAATGGAAAAATCATAAAAGAAAAAACTTCCCTGAAAAAGGGAGATTTCATTTCTCTCGGTGATACGGTGTTGGAAATCAAATCGTAATGCGTGACGCATCACGCGTGATGCATTCAGGACAGGAATAAATATGAATCTATTTTTACTTGAACTTTTAAGATATGTCTTTCTTATTTTAATATATATATTTCTTTACAGAGTAACGGTAACAATAATGAAGGATATCTCTTCATCGGAATATAACAGAGAGGCAGGATGGTTATCTGTTATAAAAAGTAATTATAAAGATCTCTCTGAAGGAGAAAAAATACGTCTTACCACTCCTTTTCAGATAGGGAAAAAAAATAACAATGATCTTATTATTAACAATGAATATGTATCCCATAATCATGTAATTATTTATTCCCGCAATAAAGAGATATGGATAGAAGATCTGGGAAGTACAAATGGAACATTATTAAATGAAAGCCCTCTTAAAATACCGGTAATTCTGAAAGACATGGACATAATCGATATAGGAGGCTCAGTAGTTTTTAAATTTTTGAAAAGTTAAAATAATAGTTCTCTCCTATGTCAGAAATTTTATCAGGAAGGTGTAAAATCTGAGTCCACACATCACGCATCACGCGTTACGGGTCACTAAAAATAAATGTTTAAATATCTAAAAATAAGACAGACCGAAAGATTTCTAATGTTTCTGGCAATCATAACAGTTGCCTTCGGCTTTTATCTTTTATTTAAAGCCATACCTACCGGATCGGAATTTTCCATATGGTATCCCGTAACAATAGCTTTCCTTTTCTTTATTACCCATATTATTCTCTGTTTTCTTCACCCTGATGTAGATGAAATCATTCTACCGCTTATTGCTTTCATGTCAGGACTGGGATTGATTTTCATATATCGTATTGAACCTGCTCTTGCATTGAAACAGTTTATCTGGATGACAGTAAGTATTCTCTCTATGTGGATTACAGTTATAGTGATAAAAAAATATAATTTCCTGGAAAAATACACCTATCTCTGGGCTTTAACAGGTATATTTATGCTCATAATAACAATCATGTTCGGAACAGAAGTAAACGGAGCAAAACTCTGGATTAATTTTGGCTCAGTTAATTTTCAGCCAGTGGAAATTGTAAAATTTATGCTTGTCATGTTTCTTGCAAATTATTTAAGCCACCATCAAAAATTACTTGTAGCAAGAAGTAATGTACCTGGATGGTGGAGAATAAATATACGTTATTTCATTCCTCTTATAATAATCTGGACTCTGTCCCTTCTCATACTCATATTCCAGAGGGATCTCGGTATGGCTCTTCTATTATTCGGCATATTTATAACCATGTTTTATACCGCCACAGGAAGAGGTGATTACTGTCTTTTTGGAATTATCATGTTTTTAGCAGGAGCATATGCATGTTACTATAAATTTACCCATTTTCAGATAAGGGTTTCTTCATGGTTAAATCCCTGGATTGACATGGAAAACAGAGGTTATCAAATAACACAGGGGCTTATGGCACTGGGGTCAGGAGGAATGTGGGGCAAAGGCCTGGGCCTTGGAGACCCCACATGGATTCCTGCAGTGGAAACAGATTTTATATTTTCCGCCATAGGAGAAGAACTGGGTCTCCTTGGAAGCACGGCAGTAATCATATGTTATATAATTCTCATAGGCCGTTGTATCAGAATGGCTATGTTCTCGAAAAATATGTTCAATAAAATTCTTATAGCAGGTATTACAGCTGTTTTTACAGTGCAGACCTGGGTCATAGTGGGAGGAGTAATTAAACTCATACCTATGACAGGCATAACCCTTCCTTTTATAAGTTACGGCGGAAGTTCATTACTATCAAATTTTATTGCTCTTGGAATATTGTTTGGATTAGGTGAGAGGTGAAAAGTGAGAAGTGAAAGATGAGAAGTGAGAAGTGAGTAGAGTTTATAGTTTAAGGTTTATGGTTGAGAGTTAGCTGATTTTAAACTCTCAACTCTCAACTCTCAACTTTATTTAGCGCATCACGCATTACGTAATTAACTATGAACAATGAAAATACAGTAAATAAAAACATAATAAGATTATCCAGAATTTTTATAGTAATGTTTTTATCTCTCATTATTATGAATTCTTACTGGGCTATATGGAGAGAAAAAGATCTCACTTCTATGGTGCAGAATCCCAGGAACAGAGAAAAATTAAATCTGAGAGGAAAAATCCTGGGAAGAGACGGAACAGTCTTTGCCAGAAGTGAAAAGAAAAAAAGACTTTACCCTCAGGAAGAATTAACTTCCCATATTACAGGCTATCTCTCCCCTCTGCTGGGAAAAACAGGACTAGAGGACACATGTGACGATATATTGAGAAGCCATGCCTTCCCCTTTTCCATAGAAGGTTTTAAAGAAAGATGGCTTGAAGGACATCCGAAGGGATATAATATTTATCTTACCATAGACAGTAATCTCACGAAAGTAGCTTATGATGCCCTGGGCAATAACAGGGGGGCAGTGGTGGCAATAAAACCTCAGACAGGTGAAATTCTTGTAATGGTTACAAAACCGGGTTTTGATAATAATAACCTGGAAAAAAACTGGAAGGTCTATCAAAAAGACAGTAATTATCCTCTTTTAGATAGAACTGTACAGGGATCTTACGCCCCCGGCTCAATCTTTAAAGTCCTTATACTCTGTGCGGCTCTTCAGGAAGGAGTGGTAAAAGAAAGTGATACCTTTGATTGTCCTGGCTATACAGACATAGACGGGCACAGGTTTCACTGCAGTCACACTCACGGTCACCAGACTCTCAGACAGGCTCTCTCAAATTCCTGTAATGTAGCCTTTTCATCTATAGGATTAAAGCTTGGTAAAGAAAATCTTCTCAAATATTTCGACGATTTTTTTGGCCATTATTACAATATAAAACTCCCGGTTTTACACTCGAAACTCACTGAAAAAAATTTATTCAGTAACACTCTTATTGCACAGACCTCCTTCGGACAGGGAGAACTCGCCATTACTCCCTTTGAGGCATGTCTGATTGCTTCTGCTGTGGCAAATAAAGGAAAAATCATGTATCCTCTACTTATAAAAGAAATAAGGGATTCAAAAAACAGAATCATAGAAAAAAAAGAAAGTCATGTCATGGCAGAATGTATATCGACGAAAACTGCTGAGACTGTGGCATCAATGATGGAAGCCGTCGTAACGGAAGGAACAGGGTACAGAGCCTACATAGAAGGTATTCCGGTTGCAGGGAAAACAGGCACGGCAGAACATCCCGGAGGAGCCAATAATGCATGGTTTATAGGATTTGCTCCTGTTGAAAATCCAGAGATAGCAGTGGCAGTTATTGTGGAAGAAGGTGGCACAGGAGGAGAATCGGCAGCGCCGATTGCAGGAGAGGTTATGAAGAGTTATCTTGAGAATAAATAACCATTGCCAGATGAATTAGAAGATTTCAAGAGATAATATCAGATTACAGACGCATATTTCTTAAATCTCTCAAGTTCTGTTTCAAGTAATTCAATGAGTTTACCTGTTTTCTCCATATCCACTGTTTCTAATATAGATTCAAATGCAAGGGCAGTATTTTTCATTTCACCGGCACAGACATTTAATGATATGCCTTTAATTGAATGGGCATGGAATTTCATTTTTTTTACAGAACCTTCTTTAATGGAATTCTTCAATTTTTCAAATTCAGACATTAAATCATCAATAGAAAGAGAAATTATTTTTTTAAAAAATTCTTTATTCCCTCCAAGTCTTTCCAGTAACAGCTTACTATCAAAGACTATATTATCCTGTTTTACATCAGAGTAAATCTTCGTGCCGGTTTTTTCATCAATTGATATACTGCCCTTTCTATTTAAGACCTTCCTGATAACTCTTCTTATATGGTCCATACTTATTGGCTTTATTATATAATCATCCATACCGGAACTGATAAATCTGTCCAGATCTTCTTTCAGAGAATAGGCAGTCATTGCTATAACCGGTATATTCTTGTCTTTCTCCCTTATAATTTTTGTTGCCTCAAGGCCGTCCATTTCAGGCATTTGAATATCCATAAATATTAAATCATAAGAAGTTTTTTCCATAGCCTTTAGCAGTTCTCTTCCATTGGTTGCAGTATCTGCACCGTAGCCGAGATTATTTAACATATTTACAGCTAATTCTCTGTTTGTAAGATTATCTTCTGCAATTATAATCTTTAAAGGATTCATTTCTGATGAGAAGAGTTTTTCATTCTTCATGGGAGGGGATATTTCCGGCAGTTCTATTTCAAACCAGAATCTGCTTCCTTTTCCATAAATACTTTCTACCTTCAACTCCTCTCCCATAAGTCTGACAAGATTACTGCTTATAGTCAGACCAAGCCCTGTTCCTTCAGTTTTTTTAAGACTATCACCTAACTGTTTGAAAGGTGAAAATATATCGTTAAAGTTTTCCACAGGAATACCGATACCTGTATCTTCAACAGAGAAGAGAATCTTTTTATCTCTTTTTTCTATTTTAAAGGTCACACTGCCTTTTTGAGTAAATTTAACGGCATTACTGAGAAGATTAATTAATACCTGACTCAGTTTCTTTTCATCACCAAGGACAAAGACAGGTAAATTCTCACTGTGTTCGAGGAAAAACATTACTCCTTTATGGTCTGACTTAATCTTAATCATGCCTTCAATAAAAGTCAGTAAATCTTTAAGGTTAAAGGGATGTTTTTCTAATTCCACCTTCTCTGCCTCTATTTTTGAAAAATCCAGAATATCATTTATTAAATACAGTAAATGTTGCCCGCTTTTTTCAATAATATTTATATATTTTTTCTCTTCTTCTTTTAAAGCTGAAATTTCTCCGAATAACCGGGCATAGCCGAGTATTGCATTAAGAGGTGTACGTAATTCATGGCTCATAGTGGAAAGGAAATCACTTTTGGCTTTACTTGCTGATTGAGCGTCATCACGGGCTTCTGTAAGTTCTTTTTGAATGGCTTTATATTTTTCAAGGCTTTCTTTTAATTCTTCCGTTCTCTTCGTTACCTTCTGTTCCAGAGTTCTATTGTATTCTTCTATCTGTGAATAGAGTCTGGAATTTTCGATAGAGGTAGCAATCTGTGATGAAAGGATATTTAACATCTGAATATTGCTCAATGTAAATATACCTTTAGATATATTATTTTCAAAATATAGAACTCCAATCATTTTGTCCTGATGTATAAGGGGCATACACAGAAGAGACCTGACCTTATTCTTAATAATATAAGGATCACCGGTAAAAATGCCTTCTTCTGAAGCATCGGTTAAAACTACAGTTTCTCTGGTTCTTGTCACATAATTAACAACATTTATTGAAATATTGTCACTTTCCTTTACAGGTATGGACTTTATAAGGGTAACTTTATTTTCTTCTGTCTGAGCTTCTATATTAAATATTCCGCTGGATTTCAGAATCAGAAAAACTCTTTGAGCTCCGGCATTTTCTACCAGTAGAACCATTGTCTTATTTATTAATTTCTCTAAAATAATCTCTTCTGAAATTACGCGGGATAATCTTATAACTGTTTCTAAATCCAGTGTTTCAGAAGAAAAAGATGTTGAGAATAAATCTTTACCGGGAATTCTTTTATAATATCCTTCATCTTCTTTTAAATATTCACTGTATTTTTCTTTCATATCCTGAATTTTATGCACTGCTCCCCAGAACTGATAGAAATCAAAAGCTTTTCTTAAATGAAGTCTTCCATAATCTCCATTACCTCTTTTCAACCAGAATTTTCCCAGAAGTTCCTGTGCAATGGCTTCATCTTTCATAAATTCATATTTTCCGGCAAGTTCAATTGCGTGACTGTAAAAATCTAAAGCTTCCATTTCTCTGCCTGAAATACGGGATATTTCTGATTCAATGAGAAAGTATTTATGAAGGAAATTCTGCGGACAATTATCTGCCCATATTTTCATCTGTTTTTGATTTGTTTTTATCTGTTCCATATATTCCCCTTTTTTTTCTTCTTCACATGTATCATATAAATCTGCCAGAATGAGGGAATAATAGAAATTATAATCCACAGAATAGTAAATAAGGACATAATCCAGTAGTTCTTTTGCTTTTATTATATAAATAAGTGCTTCAGAGCTTTTACCGTAAAGATAAAGTATCTGTATTTTAAAAAGATAATAGAGGCATAAAGCCATATGAGTTTTATTATGACGGCATATATCCAGAAATTGCTCTTCCTTTATTTCGTCTGTATGAAAAGAGAATTTATCTTTCGTAAAACCACTTAAATTAAACAGTGCCATATTCAGACCTGTAAAAAGATCTATAGAAAGCTTATTAACTGTCTTCTCTACAAATGGCATATAATCTCTTATTACTGAAAGAATATCTTTAATGCTCTTATTGCTGACATAAAAATAGTTTTCTGCTGTGTGGTTCAGACAGTAACCTGCATATTCCAGTTCTCCTCCCGTAAGACCTGCCTGATAACCTTCCAGATTAATCTCTTCTATTTCTCTGACATCGTTGATCCAGGGGAAAATATAATTACCGAATATAACAGAAGTCTTACACTTATTAACAGGAGATTTAAATTTTTCAGATAATTTCAGCCCCAGAAGGCCAAATTCATAACCTGTTTTATAATCTCCCAGTATCAAACCATTTATCATGCCATAGGTAGTATAACCGAAACAGGATTCAGGAACATTTCCGTATTCAAGAGAGATGCTCACTTTTTTAGCCGAAACAAGGGAAAATAATTTTTTATCACTGTAGTATGAAGGGGCAGCTATGTAAGAAAGTATTTTCATTATCTGTTTTTTTTTCTATGTCTGTCATAACAGGCATATCAATTAATGAAGCAATTTCTCTATCTGAAAGCATATTTTTTATAAGATATATTTCTTCGTTAATTGCTTTATCATGATCTGTGAGAAAAAGCTCAATACCAAGTAAAGAAAGTGCTTTTTTACCTGTGAAGATTGCTTCTTCATATTTTGCCATCATAGTAAACTGTATAATCAGAAGGGAATATAATTCTGTTTTTTCAAGTGATGATTTACTTTTCTCTAAAGCCAGGTGAATTAATTTCTGAGATTCTTCATAATTTCCATTTAAATACAGGATTTCTGCAAATTCTTTATGTAAATCAAAAGCCAGGTAATAATCAGCTTCCCATATATCAGGAGGTAAATATTCAAAGCCATGCCTGAAATAATTCATAGCTTCTCTGTGAGCCATAGAATTTTTTGCTTTTTTACCTGCCTGAAAGTTTAATTTTATGAGTTCAATTTTTTCATGTTTTTCTGTTATAAGCTCTTTTGCATTATTGAAATGATCTGCCACGTCAAAAAGTCTTTTATTTAACTCTTCATCACATAGATTATAGAAAAGCTGTCTACCAATCGTGAGATTAATTTCCTTTGCCTCATAATCTCCCGGTAATGAAAAGGTATAATGCTGAATAGTGTCATGGAGGAATTTATAATTTTTATAAAATGTTTTTGAGAGAATATCTTCCCTATCTTCAGCTTCGAGGTCTGAAGTGGCACATATAAAACCTTCTTCAAGGGCAGGTAAAAGGATTTTATATATTTCATATGGTCTTTTTTCACATATAATAGATAGAGTGGCCACATCGAAACTATTACCAAGACATGCTGCCACCTGTAAAAGCTTTTTCGTCTCAGAAGGAAGCGTGCCGATTTTCTGTATAACCATATGAGCTAAATTATCAGTTATGCCTGTCTCTTTAATCCTGTGAAGATCCCACTGCCAGCATCTCCTGTCTGTATTAAAGAAAAGGATTTTTTCTTTATAAAGGTTCTGAAGATAATGTTTTATAAAGAAAGGATTGCCATCTGTATTTTTTCTTACCATCTCTGAAAGTTCTCTTACATACTCACCTTTATTATAAAGGGTATCTGAAATTAACTGGCTTATATGTTCAATATAAAGTGGAGTGAGGTGAATTTCCTTAAATTCAATAGATTTTCTGAGCAAATCCAGAGTCATTCTCAGAGGATGGACAGAGTCCACTTCATTATCACGGTAGGCTCCTATAAAAAATAGATATTTTATGTTTTTATCTGTCAAAATAAGTTCTATAAGTTTCAATGAGGATAAATCAGCCCACTGAAGATCATCTAAAAAGATAACCAGTGGATGTTCTCTCTCACAGAATAAACGAAGGAAATTTTGAAAGACCTGATTAAAACGGTTTTGAGACTCAATTGAGCCTGCATACTCCACCTCTTCCTGAGGCCCTGTAATAAGCTCTAACTTCGGAAGTATATCAATAATAAGCTGTCCGTTAACACCCAGGGCAGAAAGCATTTTTTCTTTCCAGCGAGAAAGATCTTCCTCTGTGAGTATCTTTTCAATTAATCCATGTAATGCAGAGACTATGGCTGAATAAGGTGTGCTTCTTTCCAACTGTTCATATTTACCTGTAATCAAATATCCGCCTTTATAGGTATAAATTTCTTTAACAAGGCTGGTTTTTCCAGTACCTGAATAGCCGGAAATAAACAGAGCTTCACTGCTGCCATGGCAGACATCTCTGAAACTATTAAGCAAAAGCTTAATTTCTTCTTCCCTGCCGTATAATTTTTGAGGGATATAAAGCCTGGAAGGTACGTCCTGAGTGCCGGCAGGAAAAGGTGAAATTTTTCCTGTTTTATCTAACTGTTTTATACATTCATCAATGTCTGTTTTAAGCCCCCAGGGACTTTGATAACGATCATCAGGATTTTTTGCCATAAGTTTCATTACAATATGTGAAACTATTTCCGGAATATCCTGATTGATTTTACAGGGAGGGAGAGGCTCTCTTGCCAGATGGGAATGGATTAGCTCCATTAAATCATTACTGGCAAAAGGGAGACTTCCTGTTAAAAGTTCATAAAAAGTTATTCCCAGGGAATAAAAATCACTTCTATAATCCACATAACCGGCAGTTCTTCCTGTCTGTTCAGGGGAAATATAGTGAGGATTGCCTCTTACCTTCCCATCTGTTATTTCCCCGGAAAACTTACCGGCAATGCCAAAATCGATAAGTCTGACCTCCCGGGTTTCCGGATTTAAAATAATATTATCAGGATTAATATCCCTGTGAATGATACCTGCTTCATATATCTCTGATAAAATATGGGAAATTTCCGAAGATAGTAAAAGAAACTCTTTCAGAGTAAAGTTTCTGGTTTTAAGCAAAATTTTTAATGATATACCGCCGAAATCTTCAAATATTATGACAGGGCTATTCTTATATTTCTCAAAGCCAAGTGCCCTTATTACACCTTTTAACATTAAGGAGGAGGTAAGCTCATATTCATGTTTATATTCTATAAGTTCTTGTTGCGATGGATAATCTCTTTTTAACAGTTTGAGTATTACAGGCAGATTATCCTGATTACGAAGGCCTCTATAGACTATAGTTCTATCACTTTCATATATTTTGTTCAGATCTTTATAGCCGGCAATTGTTAACAAAGGTGTCTCCCTCATGATAAAATAGGTAGTGAGTGGATGTATTATTCCACTCACTAATCACTACTCACTACTCACTATTCACTCATTTATTTTCCAGTATCAAAATTCTTCCCCACTGAGATTTAAGAGAAACAGAAAGAATTTTATCACCTTTTACCGTAACAGAACTTCCGTCATTAAGTAAATCAGTAAATTTACCGGGCAGGTCCACAGTAAATTTCGCTCTTTTCTCTTTCTTACTGTTATTCAGTATTACTACTATATATTCATCTCCATATTTTCTTGAAAAACCATAAATTTCATTCTTATCATCTATAAAAAGACTGTTAAAATCTCCAAGCTGAAGAGATTTATGAGAATTTCTTACAGCTATTAATTTTTTATAGTGATCGAAAAGCTCATAATTTACTTCTACCCTGTCAGGCTCAGTCTTTCTGGAACCGTCAGGCAGATAAACTTCATCGTCATATTTAAGGTCATCCCATATCATAGGTTTCCGACAGCATGGATCTGTTGCTCCCCACATACCAGCTTCATCTCCGTAATAAACCATAGGAGCACCGAGATAGGTCATCTGAAACAGGGCAAAAATTCTCTGAGATTTTAATTCTTCTTCAGTTGGTTTTCTCGTATCATACAGAGGATTACTGCCTTTAGCTTTTTCGCAGTATTCAGGCCAGTTTCTGTAAGACACTACATCTCTGTTTACTATCATGGTTTGAAGCCTTGCAGTATCATGACTGTCTATAAGGTTTTGCATCCCATAGGCAACTTCACTCTTATAGGCTTCTCTCAATTCTTTAAGTCTCTTATCAAATTCAGTAGTAGAAATCCTGTTTTTCTCATCAAAGAAATATTCCGATGATGTGAAAGCGAAATTATAATTCATTACAGCAGTAAATTCATCACCTTCCAGATAGGGTTTATTTACTTCTACTGTATCAATAATCTCTGCTGTCATATAGGCATCAGGGTTAATAGATTTTACATGTTTACTCCAGTCTTTCCAGAAACCGTGTGGTACACAGAAGGCAACATCGAGACGCCATCCGTCAATACCGTCAGATGGATTGCCGTCTCCGTCAGGGTCCATCCATCTTTTTGTAATATTAAAGATATAATTTTTAGGGCCAGGTAAAAGATTATTTGCAGATCTTCCCCATTCTGGAAGTTCTTTTACTCCGAACCAGCCTTTATAGACAAATTCTTTATCTTTAGAAGGATCCGCCCAGGATTCTACAGTAAACCAGTCTTTATATTTAGACTTCTGCTGGTTTTTCACAACATCCTGAAAGAAAGGGTTTTTTATGCCAATATGGTTGAAGACTCCGTCTACGATAATCTTCATATTTCTCTTATGAACTTCTTTTACGAGTTTTAAGAAGAGTTTATCAGCAGAAGTCATAACCCATGTATTGGGATCATCAGGCACTTCTTTTTTAATAAGTTCTCTGTCTCTTACAGGGTCAGGGCCGAAATTTGCATCTACATGGTGGTACATGATGGCATCATATTTATGAAGAGAAGGGGATTCAAATATGGGGTTAAGATATATGGCAGTTACACCGAGAGACTGAAGATAATCGAGTTTATCTATAATACCCTGAATATCTCCTCCGTATCTGCGACGCTGAATATCATACCATATATTTTTATCATTTTCTGCATTATTTATTATTATTTTAATATCTGCCTCACTGAATCCTTTATCTAAAAGTTTATCTTTTAATGTTACAGGGGAAAAATTTGTATTTTTTATAGACTTCAATTTTTCCGTATCAATTTTCCCTGAGAGGCGTGAAATAGTTTTATCGGTAATTATATAGAATCCCTTATTCTGTTTTTCATAGGGTTGTAGTTCATACCAGTCGGAAGTCCAGGGATGAACCTGCCAGGAAGATATATGATCATGAGGCCACGAACCTTCTATATTTTCCAGTTTCGGGTCATTTGTAGAATCACCGTTTCTGAAACGTTCTGGAAATATTTGATACCAGACCACTGTTTTGGCCCATTCAGGTATAAAACTTTCTGTCATAGGCTCATCTCCTGTTATTACATCGTTATCTTTTGCTTCTGCCGCTCCGAACAATAAAATCAGTATTAAAAAGATTAGAACCAGAAGAGTAAAATTTTTTGTTAACATACAAGACCTCCTAATAATTTAGTGAATGATGAATGGCAATAATCCCACCAGATGACTACCAGCCGCTAACCAGTTTATAGATTATCGATTTCATCATTCTAAAAAAAACAACATAATCCTTCCCAGAACGAGAAAATAAAAATTTGCAGAGTAATCTCTGCAAATTTTCTCCATCTTTACCACTCCGGGCATAGGACTAAATAATTATATTCTTTATCGTACCATTATTTATTTCCAATGAGAATTTATCACCTTGTTCACCGGTAAAATTCAGGATAGTTTTATCCTTAAAAAATCCATGCTTTTTATCTACTTCAACACTCTTAATCTGAGCCGGCATATTATCGAGAAGCTCATTAAGAGCTTCAGCATTTTTCAGTTTTCTATCGGTTAAAGGAAGGCTTATTTCTACAAGATCATCTTCTTTTCCAGTTTTGCCATGATTTGTTAATAAAAGTGAAGGTATATGGGTACGATCATCTAATTTTATACTAACATTAAGGTCAGGTGTATTATCTGCATCTGTAAAGCTTAAATGATAATTTTTTTTGTCCCATGAGCCGTTAAGTTTTGTGCCCCATGAGCCTTTAACGTCTGTTTCAGCAAAATTCATCCGATCTATTATGGGAAAAGCAGCAATTTCTTTTTCCACCTGATCTATTTGTTCAAGACTCGGTGTACGTGGAGTGAGTCTAATTCTAGCATCGTGCATCTTACGCAATTTTGTGCCAAGATCATCCAATTTGGAATTATATTCTCTTTCTGCACCGGAGATAAGTGAACTATCGATAGTACCATTATTTTCACCACCCAAAACCACAATTTCGTTGAAATCAGGGTCATATCTATGCTGCCAGGCAGCTGGTGGTGTATACGTGCCTCCTCCTCTGGTCATATCGAATGCTCCATAGTTAAAATGCAAACTACTCATTATATAATCCTCCTCAGATTTCAAAAAACTCTTCTTTTTAAAAGTATATCATTATTTTCATAATATGTCAGAAATAATTTGTTAAATTTTTGTTAACTTTTGAAAGTTTTTTTATAAGACAACTTTCATTATACTTATATAAATAAAAAAGTGAGAGGTTTTCTTTAAACCCCTCACTTTTCACCTGTCACACTTTATATCTCAGGGAAATAAATTCTTGCCCCTTTAGCAGGTAGATTAACATGTATCTTACCATTCTGGACTGTCACTTTTTCTCCTGTAAGACTGTCTACAAGTTTTGTTCCGTCTTTAATCAGACGATTTTCAGGTGTGAGCGGAATATCTCTCTGCTGTCCGTCATAGCCGTTATTTAAAACCACTATGCCCTCCTCTAGAGGATGGTTTCTTCCATAGGCATAAACCTGATCATCTACCCACATTTCCTTGAAATCACCATGTTTTAAAGCTTCCGAATTATTTCTCATGTTGCTCAATTTTGTAAAGTGCTTCAGCATATCAGGATCTTTTCCCCACTCCATATCCTTTCTGCTCGTAGCAGGCCATCCCACATTTTCCTGTCCCGGAGCAGGAGTAGCATCCATAGCTACTTCAGTTCCATAATAAATTGTAGGTATACGGTTAATAGTAAAGAGGAAATCCAGGGCAAGCTTGAATTTATCCTTATTACCGCCGCAGGCGCTTAAAAATCTCTCTGTATCATGATTATCTATAAAGCCTCCCATAAGATCAGGAGACTGATATTTCTTATTACCTTCATCAACTACTGCTGCCAGTTTTTTCATACTGCCGTCATGGGCAATCACTTCATGAGTTACAAATTTTTCAGGATAGGCAAACAATCCGTCCATGTCTTCTCTCTGATAATCGTTTACCTTGTCCACTCTTCCGTCAAAACATTCTCCTATGAGATAGAAATCAGGTTTCCCGAGCTTTTCTGTTGCATATTGATGTACTTCCTGATCAAACTTTGACCAGAATGGGAAATGTATGTTTTTCACAGCATCGAGGCGGAAGCCGTCAACACCTTTATCCATCCAGAATTTAGCTGCATTTAAAAGATAGTCATATACTTCAGGCTTTTCCTGTGCGAGATCGGGAAGACCAAAAATCGAACCGTTTTCTGCTTCATAAGGATCATCCCAGTTTTGCACATCTCCTATATTATGGAACCACTCTGGTTTATCTTTTTTCAGAGGATGTTCCCAGGCAAGATGGTTTAAAGGTATATCAAGAAGAACTTCTATGCCTTTTTCATGAGCCTTTGAAATCATTTCTTCAAATTTATTCATATCGCCGAGATGTTTATCTACTTTAAACATATCAACAGGCCAGTAATAATGATAGCCTGCATTATTTTCATTTACGAAGAAATCCTGATTTTCCATGGTGGGAGAAAGCCATATGGATGACATACCGAGATCTTTTATATAATCGAGTTTATCTATAACACCCTGAAGGTCTCCTCCGTGGAATTTACCGAGATCTTTTTTATCTACATTTATATTATTAGTCGTATCTCCGTCACTGAATCTGTCGGTAAAAACAAAATATATGTCTTTCCCGCCCCAGTCTTCAATTTTATCGGGGTTTTCATAAGGATTTGTATTGAGCTGTCTGCTCATAGTTCCGCCTTTAGCCCATGGCTTATCAGGAGCCCTGTCAATAGTGTCTGCAGGCTGTTTTACAAAATCTTTTGTCGTAAAAACCTGCATATCCATTCCCTTAAGATCCTGCCAGCCTCTTTCTCTTAAAGCGCCTTTATCCACATCAAACTCAAGATTACTTTTTGCAGAATCATATTTCACATTTTTCACTATTTTATTTTTATCCAGAGTAGCTCCCTTATCATCATAAACATTAACATTCTTGTTATCATAGGCAGCTATAGCAAGCTGCCAGGGTTTTTCAGTCTTTCCCTTTATACCATCAGGCAATTCTGTTTTTGTGCCATTTCCCATATCAAGTAACAGATAGGTATCAAGATTACCAAGTTCCGAATCTGGCTTAAGCTCTCTGAATTTTACGATAAAATGATATGGCTCAGCAGGAGCACCTTCATGGGAACCCACTGCAACAATGTCTCTGCTTCCGTCAAAACCGTCGCCAAGACTGTACTGATCATTCTGAGTGGTCTTAAAATAAATAGTTTTTGGCAGATCGACAAAAGTTTCTCCTGAAGTCTTTACATTTTTACTTAATTCACTTAAATTTTTCAGATCCTTCATTAATCCACTGTCACCTGAAGAACTTCCTGCTAACTTATCTGAAACATTAAAAGGATTTTCTTCCTTAACAGTTTTCGATTTATCAATAGTTAAATTCCCTGCTGGCATTCCGGTACTATTAATTTTCATAAAACTCACATCCTTATGCAACTTATAATTATTTTATTATAGTATAACCCCTTATAAATATTATTTCAATCATTAATTGTTAACAATTTGTAAAAATATATTAAAGAATTAATGTTACTGATCTGAGCATGGACAATGCATATTTTGAAATGTCATAAGCCAGATGAAATAAGGCTTTCTTTTCTTTCACATTTCACGTCTCACGTCATTAGTTTATCACCTGACAATCAACTGGCAGACACTGTGCTTATGAAACTAAAATTCCCAGTTTAATTCTTTCAGTCTGAAGGCTTCTCTGTAGCACTTCTCTCCATCCTCTAAGGCTCCCATTTTTTTCAAAAGATCTCCTTTGCCATTCCAGACTTCTATATAAGCAGGCTCATATTCCAGAGCTTTGTTATAACAGGACAGGCCTTCCTCATATCTACCGAGTTCTGCGAGAGCATTACCTTTATTATAAAGAGTGGTTGTATATTTAGGATCAATTTCAAGAGCTTTATCATAACATTTAAAACCTTCTTCATAGTTTCCGGCAGATATAAATACTTCTCCCATACTGTCCCAGGCAAAGGAATTATCCGGTTCTATTTCCAGAGATTTTTCCAGATCTTTTCTGGCCTCATCAATTCTTCCAAGTTTATAAAAACTGTATCCCCTGTTATTCCATGCCATAGTGCTTTCAGGTTCAAGGTCAATAGCTATGTTGTAACATTCAATAGCTTCTTCATGTCTGTGTTCTTTATCAAGGACATAACCTTTATCAATCCAGAGACAGAAATCCTCCCTGTCGATATCTATGGCTTTATTGCAGCACAAAAGAGCTTCTTTAAACCTTCCTTCTTCCGAAAGTACTACACCTTTTGCACTCCATGCAATGGTAAATTCAGGATCAATATCTATTGCTTTATCATAACATTTAACGGATTCTTTATAATTCTTTTTAACATATAAAGTATTTCCCTTATCATACCATGTATAAACTTCATCTGGATCCAGTTCCAGAGCTCTCTCAAAATACCTTATTGCTTCTTCGTAATCTCTCTTTTTTGCAAAAAGTAAACCGGCACTGTTCCATATATGAGGCAGTTCCCGGTTAATTTCCAGTGCTTTATTGTAGCAAGAGAGTGCTTCTTCATATTTCCTCTGTTCAACCAGTACAGTACCTTTTGTACCCCATACATAAATATGGTCAGGTTCAAGTTCTATTGCTTTATCCAGATAGATCATTGCTTCTTTATATTGTTTCTTTTTGGCCAGAACAAGTCCCTTGCTGTTCCAGGAAAGACTGTTAGTCGGGTCAATTTCTATTATTTTATCAAAACATTTCATGGCTTCATCATACTTTTTTTGCCTGATCAAAACAGAGCCCTTACTGTTAAAGGCTGAAATACATAAAGGGTCAATCTCCAGAATTCTATCAAAACACCTGAGAGCTTCATTATATTTTTTATCTTCTTCAAATACAGTACCTTTAGTGCCCAGGGCATAAATATTCTGAGGGTCAATTTCAAGTGCTTTATTGCAGCACAAAAGGGCTTCTTCATATTTCTTCTTCCTGCATAGAGCATAGGCTTTCATAGGCCAGGCATAGATGTAAAACGGGTCAAGTCCTATAGCTCTATTACAGCATTCAATAGCTTCATCGTATTTCTTCTGTCTTGTAAGTATTTTCCCCTTATCAACCAGTATATGAATATTATCCGGCTCAAACTCGAGAGCTTTATTATAAGAATGAAGGGCCTCCTCATATTTCCAGAGAAATCCCAGGGAGTTACCTCTTGTATGCCATACGAAAACATTTTCCGGTTCAATAAGGAGAATTCTATCATAACATTTCACTGCTTCCTCATATTTTGCCTGAAGCTGTAAAATAAAACCTTTGAGGCTCAATATATAAGTATTTTCCGGTTCACTATGAAGAACCTTATTATAACAGACAAGAGCATCTTCATATTTTTCCTGATTATATAATGAAATACCCTTCATGGTTACAGCTTCAAGACAATCAGGCTTAATCTCTATGACTTTATCATAACAGGAAATAGCTTCGTCATATTTTCCCTGGTTATCTAAAATAATACCCTTTTCATTCCATGCAGAAAAAGAATAGGGATCATATTCAAGGGTTTTATTATAACACTCAAGAGCTTCTTCGTATCTGCCCTGACTCTGTAATGTTAAACCTTTATTAAACCAGGCTATACCGTCCTGTGGATCAATATTAATGGCATGGTCAAAACATCTTATAGCTTCATCATATTTCCCATCTCTGAAGAATGAAATTCCACTGTCCAGTAAAGAAATAACATCTCCATTATCTTCTTCCGGGACATATATTTCCTCTTTTTCCATTTCCGACTCTTTATCTGAAATAATATGTCTGATTTCATCCATAACAGAATGTTTCTTTTTTATTTCCAGAGCTACTTCTTTTTCTATAGCCTCTGATTGTTCGGGAGATATATGCCATTCTTCCGTCTTTTTATTTAAAATATCTCTCTGTTTTTTACTTATATGTCCTTCATATTCAAAGATCAATTCTACCATTGATCTGTAAAGTTTTATATAATCAGATTTTTTTTCATTCATATTTTTTTACCTTTTATAATTTCATCTTTTCCCTTAAAAGCTTCCACATAGTAAGGATCAATCCTTAAGGCTCTTTCATAACATTCCATAGCTTTCTCATATTTTCCCTGTCCCTTCAGAGCATGACCTTTCCCGCACCATGGGGCGGCAAGTTCGGGATTTATATTCAGAACCTTATCATAACATAGAAGGGCTTCTTCATATTTTCCCACTGACAGGAGTAATTCACCTTTACTGTCCCAGGCGTCCATGTTATAAGGATCAAGTTCTATTGCTTTATCTATATTTATTAAAGCTTCTTCATAATTACCGGCTTTATAAAGATAATAACCAAGGTTATTCCGGCCTGTACTGTAAAAAGGATCAATATCTATTGCCTTATGACAGCAATCTATGGCCTCTTTGTATTTTCCCTGTAAAAATAAACTCTGCCCCATGTTTAGCCAGACATGGACATTTTCAGGACTTATGGACAGAACTTTATCATAATATTTAGCAGATTCATCATATCTGCCATGTTTATCCAGTTCTGTTCCCTCCATAATCATAGCATGTAATCTGTAGTTCCAGGCAGACCTGTCCTCCGGTTCTATTTCCAGAACTTTATCAAAAGAAAAAATTGCTTCTTTATACCTTCCCAGTTCATAAAGAGACATACCTCTGTTATTCCAGGCAAAAATATAATCAGGATAAATCTCTATTGCACTGTTGCAGCAAATAATTGCTTCTTCATATTTTTTACCTTTATATAAAAGTGCGGCTTTACTGTTCCAGGCAAAAATATTCTTTCCATCAACATCAAGAGCTTTATTATAACAGGAAATTGCTTCTTCATATTTTTCCTGACTTTCAAAAATATACCCTTTTCTGAACCAGATTTTACTTATATCAGTATATTCACAGGCACTCTCGAGAGCTTTATTATAGCAGTCAAGAGCTTCTTCATGTTTTCCTGCGAGTAACAAAATTTCGGCTCTGTCCCCCATAGCATGGACATTTTTCCCGTCTATCCCAAGTATTTTATCAAAACATCTTATAGCTTCATCATGATTGCCAAGATTTTTTAATACTATTCCTCTGTTATACCAGGCTTTTATGTAATTAGTATCTATTTCTATGGCTTTATCATAACAGTAAAGGGCTTCTTCATATTTATTCTGACGTTCCAGAACTTCTCCTCTTCCATGCCAGCCATGAACGGAAGAAGGTTCCATCTCTAAAAACCGGTCAAAACAGAGAATTGCCTCTTCATGATGTCCCATGTGGCATAAAACTATTCCTTTATTATACCAGGGATCACTGTAATCAGGATCAATTTCCAGTGACCTGCTGTAACATTTAATAGCTTCTTCATATTTTCCGGTTATCTCAAGTATCATACCTTTATTGTTCCAGGCATATACATAATCAGGATTGATCTCCAGTACCCTGTTATAACAGAAAAGGGCTTCTTCATATTTTTTCATAACATAAAAATTAAGTCCCTTATTAATCCATGAGACAGAGTCTTTCGGGTTAATCTCTATTGCTTTATCGTAGGAATTCATAGCTTCTTCATATCGTCCCGTTTCTTTAAGAAGATTTCCCATATTAATCCAGGCAGCTATATAATCAGGGTTAATCTTCAGAGCTGTTTCAAAACATGTCAGGGCTTCATCGTATTTTTCCTGTATTTTCAATAGAATACCGGATTTATTCCATGTATCAATAGAAAGAGGATCAATCTCCAGTGCCCTGTTATAACATAAAATTGCTTCATCATATTTTCCCTGAATATATAAAACATATCCCCTGTTATGCCAGGCAAGTTTACAGGAAGATTCAAATTCTATTGCTTTATCATAACATAAGATTGCTTCTTCATATTTTCCTTCCGTCTGAAAAAGAACACCTTTATTATTCCATGCATTACTGTGTGCCGGGTCATTTTTCAATGCTCTGTCATAGTGTATCATGGCCTCATCATATTTACCCTGATGATATAAAGACAATCCTTTATTAACCCATGCAGAATTAAATTCAGGTTTGATTTCTATTATTTTATCATAACAGGAAATTGCTTCATCATATTTTCCCTGTTTTTCTAATATAAATCCTTTATTGTACAAGGTTTCAATATATAAAGGCTCAATTGCCAGGGCTTTATCATAGGACACAAGGGCTTCATCATATTTTTCACAGGCATATAAAGCATTTCCTCTGTTATGCCAGGCAAAAGCATCATCTGGCACAAGAGAATTTACTCTGTCATAACATAGAAGAGCTTCTCCATATCTTTTCATATAATAAAAAGAGAGACCTTTATTTAACAATGCATCACTGTGGTCAGGTATGGAGTCTAAAACATTATTATAACAGACAAGGGCTTCACTATGATTTCCCTGAAAAGATAGAGCAAGTCCTTTACTATACCAGGCTTCTGTACAATCAGGTTCAATGGATATAGCTTTATTAAAACACTGAATGGATTCTTCATATTTTTTCAGCCTGGCAAGGGCTTCTCCTTTGCAGATCAGGCAGATGGAATCATCAGGAAAAATTGCAAGTACTCTATCATAATATTCTACAGCTTCTTCAAACCTGTTAAGATGATAAAGGGTAAACCCCCTGTAATAGCAGGCTCCGACATCTTCAGGATCACTCTCTAAAATCTTATCAAACCACATAATTGCTTCATCATATTTTCTCTGTATTCCAGCAAGTATCCCTTTATTAAGCCACGTATTTACATCATCACTATCTATATGGAGAGCTTTATCAAAACATTTTTCTGCTTCTTCATGATGACCTTTAATAGACAGCTCTCTCCCTTTAGAATTCCAGTAATGAATATCCTGCTCATCATATGAGTCAACTGATTCAATATTTTCAGGCTGTTCCCACATATGGCCTCTGAATTTCATATTATCTACAATAAATTTCGCCTGTTCCAGAACAGTTTTACTCTTTGAATGTAAAAATTTCTGCTTTATCTCCTGTTCCAGAGACTCTGTATCTTCCCGGCATAATTGCCATTCTTCTATCTTCCTGTTTAACACCTCTCTCTGCTTTTCATTAATAAGACCTTCATGTTCCAGTATTAATTCTAACATTGAACAGTAAAGTTTTAGATTATCAGAATTACTCATAATATGTTCCCCTCAATTCGTGACGCGTGACGCGTGACGCGTGACGCGTAATGTGCACTGTCATTAAGTTAAGGTTTTTTGTCATTCCCGCTGACGGGGGAATCCAGAGAGATGCAAAATGGCTTACCGCTTTCTCGGGAATGACATGAGACTTTTTTCTTAATCTTAATGCCATTGCGCGTGATGCGTAATACGTAATGTGAGACAGATCAAATTCATTCATATATTTTTTCTCCCGGATAAATTTTTTGCACAGGTTTTATGCTGAAATACACTTAAAGTACTATCACCCTGATCTGTAACCCATATATCCCCCGATGGTGAAATGGCAACACCTACAGGGTCTAATCCGGTAGGCAATATGTCTATAACTTTAAAGGTTTTTACATCTACTACATATAATCTGTTTGATCTGTAACAGCAGACATAAATTGTTTTTTCATCAGGGCTGAATTCAAGTGTCCTTGGGCCTACCCCGACATAAAGGGCATCAAGAACTTTATTTTTAGACGTATCTACCCTGGCAATATTATTACCCTGGTTTGCAGAACAGTAAATATATTTACCTTCTTTATCTATAATTAAATCCCTGGGAGCAGCTCCGACACCATAAATAAATCCTGTTCTCTTCCATAAAAATGTGTCTACAGTCTCAATATAATTGCCATACATTATGGCTACATAAAGTAAAGAACCATTTTTATTAAAAACCATTCCTCTTGGAACTTCACTGACAGGTATGGTATTTATTACTTTAAAACTTCTGCTGTCTATAACCGAAACAGATTTCCCATGCCAGTTGGAAACAGCTACTCTTCTTTCGTCAGGAGAGACACTTATTACCTTGGGAGTTTTCCCTACAGATACCCTCAGGTAAGATTTATCACAAACACTCCCGTCTGCATATTTTAACCTGGCTTTTACCGTATCTTTATATACAAGATAATCAAATCTGCAACCTTCCATATCGAATACTGCTACAGAGGAATCATTATGTAAACTTATCCATAGATAACGGCCCTTTTCAGTAAAAGCTGCTTCTACAGGCTTTTGAGCGACAGAATCTACAGGGGATTCAGTTTTATAATCCCAGCCCTCTGCATAGGTCTGAGGAAAATATATTGTATAAATCAGTTTCCTTGTATCTGTATTATAAACAGTAACAGAACAGGATTCAAGATTCATTACACATGCACTTTTACCATCAGGAGATATAATAACACCTTTCGGAGAACACTCTGTTGAAAGGGTTTTGCACTCATATTGAAAAGAGTAAACAGGGATTGTAAATAAACATATAAGGAGAGAAATTATTAAGAGTCTCATAAAGATTCCTTTCATTGAAATCGTGACGCGTGACGCGTGACGCGTGACGCGTGGTTTCAGATAATTATTCATTGACGAGCATCTTTCAACTAACAGCCATGACCTGGTGGTCACAACGAAGCATGAGAATGTATTTTCGCATCACGCATCACGATAAATAATCCTCCCGTCACGTGTGACGTGTTACGACTTATATAAATTCTACTTAATATGATATTATCCCTTCCTTTAATTGACTACTGATTGTTAATTAAGA
>Ga0351856_1037_pt1 | contig 29150 bp, 19 predicted proteins | sample BONcelHFGM3001D8_FD_206798 | JGI IMG/M metagenome (GOLD analysis project Ga0351856, IMG submission 206798) | Enriched cells from coal bed in the Powder River Basin, Montana, United States - BONCAT cells FGM rep2 HSBNCT.FGM.300.1.D8 ... | reverse complement strand
CTCCCTGGAAATCTCCGCCAGCGGCACCAATACAAAGCGTCTTTCAGCGATAAGCGGATGAGGAATCGTCAACGCAGGCGAAACCACAATCTCTGAACCATAGAAAAGGATATCGAGGTCAATAGGACGTGAGACGTAATAGGTGGGACGTGGGACGTTGGACGAAGGACGAGGGATCTGGATACTGGATCCGGCATCCGGCATCCGGCATCTTCCCAATCTCCTTTCAATCCCCAGCAACACTGAGAGAAGATTGTGCGACGGTAAGGCGCTTGTTACCTCGATCACCTGGTTCAGGAACGGCTCCGCCCCTTCCATTTCCCAGGGTTCGGTCTCATACATTGAAGATCTTTGCAGGATCGGCCCAACATGTTCTTCAATCAACCGGCAGGCCTGCTCCAGCATCGCGTGCCGGTCACCCTCATTGGATCCGAGAGCGAGAAAAATAGTTTTGTTTTGGTGTGTCACCCTTGTATTTTAACCACAATGGAGTCAAAGAAAAAACCTCTGGAATCACTCACCTCATCACCAAATAGATTTGTATCTTTGACCCTTAATCTTACCATGTACAACTATATCGTCATCGAGGGCAATATCGGGGCTGGGAAGACTTCGCTGGCAACCAGGCTGGCTGAGGATCGTCAGGCATCGCTGATTTTGGAGCAGTTTGAGGAGAACTCGTTTTTGCCGAAGTTTTACGAGGATCCGGCCAGGTTTGCCTTTCCGCTGGAACTGTCGTTTCTGGCCGACAGGTACCAGCAGCTGAAGGACCATTTTGGAAGGCCCAACCTCTTCAAGCCGGTTACGATTGCCGACTACCTGATATACAAGTCGCTGATCTTCGCCGGACAGAACCTGGAATCGGCAGAGATGACGCTGTATAACCGGCTTTTTTCTATCGTTGCATCTGTTGTTCCGAAGCCCGACCTGCTGGTCTTCCTTTTTCTCACCCCCGAAAAGCTGAAGCAGAATATTCTTCACCGCGGCAGAAGCTATGAGATGAATATCCAGATCGGGTATCTGGAAAAGATCCAGCAGGGATACCTGGAGTTTATGAAGCAGCAGCCCGACTGGAGAATTTTATTGATCGAGACCTCCCGGGTCGATTTTGTGAACCGTGATGAGGATTACCACTGGATCACCGATCTTATTTTCAAGGATTATCCACCCGGCATCACCCGGATAAAGGGATAAAAAAAAGGCTGACCCGCGTCCGGATCAGCCTTTTTTGGTCATCAGTAAACCTTACTTCACGATATTCTGGAATTCAGGAGTATTTGCATAGTTGTAAAATTCGCGGTCGCCCCTGGCCTGTGCTTTCAGGTCGTTGTTCTGACAAGCTTTCATCAGGTATTCATAGAGCATACCCGTGTCGGCTTTCTTGGCTCCGACAATTGCCAGCAGGTAGAAAGTCTCTGCTGTTTGGGGAGCACACTTCAGAGTAGTTTCGGCGGCGGATGTGTTGCCGGAAACCAGCTGGAGCAGACCGAGGTTATAGTCGCATGTTGCACTGCCAAGCAGTTGAGATGCTTTTGCATAATCGCCTTTCGGAATCATCAGTACGCCGAGGTTGTAATTTTCATTTTCACCAAGTTGTTTGGCTTTGTTGAAATACTCTTCAGCTTTCACGAGGTCGCCTGTTTTTGCGTATGCAACACCCAGGTTATTGATAATGATGCCGTTATTTGGTGCCAGCGCATTGGCATTCTGGAGATAATCAAGGGCAGCGCCGTAGTTGCCGGTCACGATATTGGCAACACCTGCATTGTTCTGTGCTTTCCAGTTATCCTTGTAGATTTTTGCTGCATTTTCGTAAATCTTCACCTGAACAGCTTCATCGGTTGTGAGCGTGCCGGCGTAGAGAATCTCTTCTGCCTTCAGCTTGCCAGGATCGCTGACAGCCAATTTGAGGATCTCATCATCAAGCAGGCGTGGTTCATAGAGGGTAGCTTTGATAACAGCCCTTCTCAAAGGAGGAAGGAGGTTGTCTTCAATCTCAGGATAGATCAGGATCATGTCACGGAGTTTCTGCTCTTTCTGAGCTTCACTCATCTGTGAATTTACTACGTTGAGGATTTTATCTTTATCCTTGATGTTGCTGTTCTGGATCTCTTTCAGGAATCCGTTCCAGTCGGGACCATGGTGGTTGAGCACAAAGTTGACATCGGCGGCAGCGGCTTCAACAGCGGCTTTGACAGCTTTCTTGTCTTTGTTGTCTTTGTTGGCAGCCTTTACCCAGGCTTTGTACTGGTCAACCACGTAAGTGTTTCCGGTTGTTGAGCGGTTCTCGGAGAGACCCACGTTAAAGGTCTCTTCTCCTTCGGGGGATGCCCATCCGTCGATCTCGATATTCTTCAGTTTCCAGCCCTGCTGCAGGAATGCATCCAGGTCGGCCAGTGCCTGTGTGGAGGCGGCGTTTTTGTTCAATCCGAATTTCAGGTTGAGTTTGGACAGGTTTTTCGGGAAGTAGAGAACGGCAGATTTAGAAACGATCACCTCTTTCTGATACCCGTGAGCGGCAATCAGGGTGGGGAGCGATGCCATGCTGATACGGGTTGGGGTATAGATTACACCGGGAGCCAGTGAGCGGGAAGGAAGTTCGATAAACTTGGCTTTTACCTTGATCTCGTCTTTTTTCGGAATAATGACCTCTTTTGCTTCATAGATCACAGGGGCAACAACCAGTTCCGAGGTATTCATTTCCGGAGAGTAGGGGAATACCGTGGTGTAGGTAAATGTGCCACCCTCTTTGTATTTGATCATCGTGCCTTCGCCTGTGAGTTTTTCTCCCTTCAGGTGCATGGCGGGCAGTTCATACTGGCCACCGGCATAGGTGAGCGTGGGCTGGAAGTACATGGCTGCTTTCGTTGCGAAATATTTCTCGGGGAAGGTACCTTTGATGGTAACAATCACAGAGTCTCCCTTTTCGGCGAGAATCGGAGGTGTTACTTCGTAGATCACCTCTCCGTATCTCCTCTCCATCTCTTTCAGGCTGCCGCCACGGTAACCGAATTTGTAGGTGAGACCGATGGTGAGGCCGCTGTACATGTCGTTCTTGATCTCTTTGGCACCACCCTTGGTCATGTCGAGGATGTCGCCATCTCTCCAACGCCAGTAGAATTCGGGGTTGATCGACCAGTTTTTGTGAATGTTGATATCGAAACCAATACCGGCGCCCACTTTGAACTCGAGGTTGTGTCCGGTGATCCCAGAGGTATTACCCATGTTAGTTGTAAATCCCTCTCTGCCGATATGGGCATCATCAACGGCAAGCAGCAGGTCGGTACGGTGACCGATGGTTTGATCGGCACCAATGCCAAAGATGGCATAGGAACTGAATACCCGCTCGGGTTTGTAACCCATGATCCAGTTAAGCCAGTTGACCGTTACCTGAAGGTCGGTCTCCCATGGATAGGCTACAAATGATTTATGCAGGTAATGCGGTGTTGGGTCGGTGGGTTCACCCTGATCGAAATCGTAGACAAATTTGCCATCGACCCTGCTCTGGAGCTTCCCATGAGCAACACGGGCACGAACACCGATAACACGGGTAAACTGTTTGGTGAAAACGAGACCGTAGTTGTAACCCATTAAATCTGTTCCCATGTTGAACAACAGATCCTTGGAGAGGTCGCCGTTGAACTGCATGATTCCGCCAAAAGCCTGAACCGACCAATAACTATATGAAGGAGCAGTGTTCCTGGCCTTTTTTGTCTCGGTGGGTGCGGCATCCTGACTGAATGCAAGAGCAGGTATGAGCGCCACGAGGAGGACGACCAGTACCTTGGATAAGTTTCGATAGAACTTTTTCATACTTCTGAATTTTAAATTTTATTTAAATAGTGTTTACTGATTCAACAAATATATTAAAAAAATAACGAAATGCAAATGGGGTTAACGGAAATTTAATTCAATACTAAGTGTTAATTAGTTGGTTGATAATTACTTGAAGATAATTTTTTCTGTTTCAACGTGTAAAATTAGAAAAGTTTTATGAGATTGTACGTAAACTTTCCTCCATAGTTTCATTTTTCACAACAATTTTTACTTGCCCGGCAAATTTCCCAGATTACGATTCCCGCCGAAACAGCCACATTGAGAGAGTGTTTGGTCCCGAACTGAGGAATTTCAATGGCCTGTTTTACCTCCCTGATGACCTCTTCTGAAACTCCATGTACTTCATTGCCAAAGACAAGCGCGAGAGATGTGGTCTCTTGTGCAGCAAAACTTGCCAATGGGATGCTTCGATCGGTTTGCTCCACGGCAACCACATTGTACCCGTTGTTCATTAAAAAATTTACAGCTTCCGGGGTCTGTTCAAAATACCTCCACGTAACCGATTCGGTTGCTCCCAGTGCGGTGCGGTGAATCTCCCGGTGAGGGGGAGTAGCCGTGATGCCACACAGAAAGATGGCTTCAAGATTGAAGGCATCGGCCGTACGGAAGATTGACCCGACATTGTGGAGGCTGCGGATGTTGTCGAGCACAATCACAATGGGGAGTTTGGGCTTCGTTTTGAAGTCGGCAATGGAGGGACGGTTGAGTTCGGAGGTGGTGAGTTTACGCATTTAGCTGTTGGCTTGTACCCCTAAATCCCTGGCTTACCCCTAAATCCCCTGAAGGGGACTTGCTCTGCTTCGCAGCAATTGCCTCCCATCGGGAGGAGTAAGCCTCCTTCAGGGGGTTTGGGGGTAATCCCAAAGGGAAGTAAGTCCCCTTCAGGGGATTTAGGGGTTTTTGAAACAAAATTAGTGTTTTCTCGCTTTTTTACCGAGTTATCAACATAATTTGATGGTTCCCGGAGGGAAGTGTAATTTTGGAATGGGGAATTAATTGCCGTCGGCTTTAGCCGACGGGTGGAGGGGTAAGCGGCTCATAGGGCTTTAGCCCCAGATTTTTGGACTAAAGTCCTGGAAATCTTGGATATCCTCAAGTACCGTCAGTTGAAACTGACGGCAATCGAAACTGAACCAATCATTGTTCAGCAACCTTAAAAGCGAACAGCGAACAGCGAACAGCGAACAGCGAACAGCGAACAGCGAACAGCGAACAGCGAACAGCCAATGGCCAGCAAAGAGATAGCCGACACCCCGCTCATGCGTCAGTATGCTTCCATCAAGGCGAAGTATCCCGATGCGTTGCTGTTGTTTCGTGTGGGTGACTTCTATGAGACGTTTGGCGAGGATGCGATCAAGAGTTCGAAGGTTCTGGGGATCGTACTGACCCGCCGGGCAAACGGGGTGGCTGCCTACGTTGAGCTGGCAGGATTTCCGCACCATTCGCTGGATATCTACCTGCCAAAACTGGTGAAGGCTGGCTACCGGGTGGCGATCTGCGACCAGCTGGAAGATCCCAAGCTGACCAAAACCATTGTAAAACGTGGCGTTACCGAGCTTGTAACGCCGGGGGTATCGTACCACGATAAAATTCTTGAACAGAAGGAGAACAACTTCCTGGCAGGGATTCACCTGGATGCCAAGATCTCGGGTGTTGCTTTCCTCGACATCTCTACAGGTGAATTTTATGTGGCTCAGGGATCCATTGAATATATCGACAAGCTGATCCAGAGTTTCCGTCCGAGCGAAGTGGTGGTGCAGAAAAGCAAGCGCCAGAAGCTGATTGAACTTTTCGGGGATAAATTCTATATCAATACGTTCGACGACTGGGTCTTTACACCCGACTTCTCCCAAGACCTTCTGCTGAAGCACTTTGGAACCAAATCGCTGAAGGGGTTTGGGGTGGAGAACATGGAACAGGCGATCATTGCCGCCGGGTCGGCCCTGCATTACCTTTCGGAGACCCAGCACAACAAGGTACAGCATATCTGTAAACTCAGCCGCATCGAAGAGGATCATTACATGTGGCTCGACCGCTTTACCATCCGCAACCTGGAGCTGCTGCAAACGCCCCACGAAAATGCCAAAACCCTGAATGAGGTGCTGGACCAAACGGTTTCTCCCATGGCATCCCGGCTGTTACGCCGTTGGATCGTGCTGCCTCTGAAGAACCGTCAACCGATTGAGGAGCGGCTGGACGTAGTGGAGTTCTTTGCCCGGAAGCCTGATCTGATCGATCTCTTCCGCAAGGAGTTCAACGAAATCGGAGACCTGGAGCGGCTGATCTCAAAAGTGGCAGTGGGCAAGGTGAACCCCCGGGAGATGATCCATTTGAAACGGGCCATCGATGCCATCGAGCGGCTCAAAGAGATGTGCTTGACAGCCGATAGCCCCGGACTGAAAAAAGCTGGGGAGCTGCTGACCCACCTTGCGCTTGTGAGTGAGCGGATTGAGAAGGAGATCAACCCCGATCCCCCGGCGCTGGCAATCAAAGGAAATATCATCCGTGAAGGCGTCTCTGAAGAGCTGGATGAGCTCAGGTCTTTAGCTTTTTCGGGGAAAGACTTCCTGGTGAAAATTCAGCAACGGGAGCAGGAACGAACCGGCATCAACTCCCTGAAGATAGGTTTCAACAATGTATTCGGCTATTTCCTCGAAGTGACCAATGCGCACAAGGAGAAGGTGCCGGAGGAGTGGCACCGGAAACAGACGCTGGTCAATTCGGAGCGCTACATCACCGATGAACTGAAGGTTTACGAGGAGAAGATCCTTGGGGCTGAGGAGCGGATCATGACGCTCGAGATAAACATCTACCAGGAGATGATCCTCTTTTTGATGGATTATATCCAGCCTGTCCAGGTGAACAGCAACGCTGTCGCCAGGCTGGATGTGCTGGTGAATTTTGCCTTTATCTCGCGTCAGAACAATTACCGGAGGCCCACATTCAACAACAGCTATGCCATCGATATCAAAGGGGGAAGGCATCCCGTGATCGAGCGGCAGATGAAGCCGGGGGAGGAGTATATCGCCAACGATGTGTCGCTCGATGATAAAATCCAGCAGATCATCATGCTTACCGGTCCGAATATGTCGGGGAAGTCGGCCCTGCTGAGGCAAACCGCCCTCATCGTGCTGATGGCCCAGATGGGAAGTTTCGTGCCGGCCGAATCGGCCGACCTGGGTCTCACTGATAAAATTTTCACACGGGTTGGCGCTTCCGACAACATCTCTTCGGGCGAATCCACATTTATGGTTGAGATGAATGAGACCGCCAGCATCCTCAACAACATCTCCAGCCGCAGCCTGATCCTGCTCGACGAGATCGGACGGGGAACGAGTACCTACGACGGCATCAGCATTGCCTGGGCCATTGCCGAGTACCTGCATCAGCATCCGCTGTTTAAGCCAAAAGTCCTATTCGCCACCCATTACCATGAGTTGAACGAGATGACAACTCTCTTCAGCAGGATCAGGAACTTCCATGTATCGATCAAAGAGGTTGGCAACCAGGTTCTTTTTCTCCGGAAGATCCTTCCCGGAGGCAGCGAGCACAGCTTCGGCATCCATGTGGCCAAGATGGCCGGGATGCCTGCCAGTGTTCTGGAGAGGGCGGAGGAAATGCTGCTGCTTCTTGAGGCACAGGGCGCAGGGCAGATCCCGGATCGCGTATCAAAGAAACATCCGGCAACCAGTGATCCAGCATCCAGCATCCAGGATCCAGCATCGGGCTTCCAGCTATCCTTTATTCAGCTTGATGATCCGCTTCTGGAGCAAATCAAACAGGACATCCTCAACACCGAGATCAATACCCTGACTCCCGTGGAGGCGCTGATGAAATTGAACGAGATCAAAAAATTGCTGGAAAAAAAGTAGGGTTGTTCTGAATTTTTTTTATTTTTGTACCCCCTAACGCAGAAGTAGCTCAGTTGGTAGAGCATGACCTTGCCAAGGTCAGGGTCGCGAGTTCGAGTCTCGTCTTCTGCTCTGAGAAAGAACCCTCTGCAGAGGGTTTTTTTTCGATGCCCTGGTGGTGGAACTGGTAGACACGCAGGACTTAAAATCCTGTGGCTTCACGGCCGTGCGGGTTCAAGTCCCGCCCGGGGTACGACCTAAACTACGAAGTACGAGGTTAGATGTTAGAACTGGAAGTACGAAGTAGGACGTGTGAAGTTTTTGTATCCCCAACCCTTTATCCCATACGCCTAACGTCTATTCCCTGCATTTCAGGGTAAGTCCCCTTGCGAGCTAAAGCGAAGCAAACTGGATTTAGGGGTTTCCGTTTTTTTCGTACCTTAGTTGAAATTTAAACCGTAACAGGATGAAATTCAACAAAACTATTCCGTTGATTCTGGTATTTCTATTGTCCGGAATCCTATGGGAGTCGTGTAGAAAGCAGAAACAGGAGTACGAACCCAACAACCTCGAAGTTTCATTACCCCAGTTGATTCTGAAACACGATCTCTATTACTCCATTTCCAGTTTCGACCGGTCTATCGAACTGGAATTCAATGAACTCCTGGATTCTGCCTCGGTGCCCGGGAATATCAAATTCTCAGATAATAGCGGATCACTTGACGGCTTCGTGAAAATCATGGTCTTCAACAAGCAGGTGTTGCTGCTTTTTGACCCGGAGTTCGCATTGCAGCCTGGCTGGCAGTATTTTCTTACCATCACCTCCGGTCTCTTATCTGCTTCCGGAAAAAATTTCCCATCGAATGAAACGCTGGAACTGAGAACGATGTCTGTTCATCCGGGAATTGTAATGAGTAACTCTCCTATGGATTCTTCCGACAGGAACTCGATCCTCGTCATCAGCGATATCCATATGGGCGATGCCCGGGCAACTGCCCTGAACTATGGCTGGTTTGGTGAGAACAATACCGCTTTGCTTGATCTGCTGGACTTTGTCAACTCAGGCAGTCATGTCAAACAGGTGGTGATTTTAGGCGATCTGTTCGATGAATGGATCGTTCCATTTAAGATGAATCCATTTGATCCCCAGGCTGGTATTTCCAATCAGCGAGAGTACTTCCTGGCTGTTGCCAACAATCCGGTGAACAGTGAGATTGTTGCAAAACTTAAAGAGATTGCAGCCAACAGCATGATTGATCTGATTTACGTGCATGGGAACCACGACATGCTTCTCACCAATGCTGTGCTTCAGGAGATCATCCCGGGAACCATCTGGAAAAGTGACACGATGGGGCTGGGGAAATATCTGCCTGTCCCCGGAATTGTGATGGAGCATGGTCACAGGTACGATTTCTTCAATTGTCCGCAACCTCTGGTTAATTCAGGTCATATTCTTCCTCCGGGCTATTTCATCTCCCGGTTCTATGCACAGGGAACGATGGAAAATGCCGGGGCCTTGAAAAATGAGGGAGAATTAAGTGGATCCTTCGAATTCGATGCCGCCTGGGATCTTACTTTCATTGATCTGACCCTGAAATTTGGCTTATACAATAACCCTTACGAGCATAATATCCTGATGGGAGGAATCGATAATTATACCGATACCTTTTCTTATCATGGTGTGAAAGCGATGTATGCAGCAAACATTGAGGACTTCTGGGAAACCACGCAGGCTGAGAATCAGGTGGCTGTGCCCGGACCCTGTTGCCTGCATGCCATCTGGAACAGCGAAACCGATTTTTTCAACGCTGCACAGCAACAGTATATGGAGCAGCCACCGGCCCCTGTCACGTACAAGATTGTTGGATTTGGGCATACCCATATGCCTATGCTTGAGGTCTCGCCGGCAGGCAGCGCCTATTCAAGCGTCTATGCCAATTCGGGATCCTGGGTGAACAAGAGTCAGACTACGAAAGCCACACGAACTTACCTTATCATTACGCCTGGTGCCTGGAGTGGGTCGGCACTCGATGTGGTGAGCCTTTATCAGTATAATCTGGAGGGCGGAAACGGTGGAGGGTATGAGCCGACGTTGCTGGCGGAGGAGAGTATATAGGCAATTACGAATGAGGAATGAGAAGGAGGAGACAGGTAAGGGCGGGTTCCAAACCCGCCCCTCAACAATCAACAACTGACAACTGACAACTTGAAACCTGAAACCCGAAACCCGAAACTAATTCCCCTCTACCACAAACCTCTCCTCCTTTAATACTACCTCTCCGGATGGAGAGAGCCGGCGAAGAATGATCACATAGTTTCCGGGGGTGTCGGGGGCGGTGAAGGAGATTCTGGCAGTGCCGTCATCATCCGGTTGAATGGACGGATTCCAGTAAATGGTATTGCGTGAATCGGGAATAGTGCCCTGTATTGAATCGATCGCAATGGCTGGTATGACATCATTCAGAAACGGGTAATTAAAAAATGTTCCCGATGTTGGCAGGTCGATGCCTGCGAAGTCGTTATTCTTTGACACGAAACTGATGATCCCTCCATACGTGACATCTCCTTTTACGTAAGGGGCATTAACGAGTTCGATACGATCAATGTTAAGTGGCGACATCGAAAGAATCTTGTCCATATCATCTACTGCAACCCAATCGACCAGCACAAGCGGATCATACTTGCGCATATCTTCCAGGGTTGTCAGGAATCTGAAGCGCTTTCTTCCCTGTTCTCTCTTTATCTTCACATTGGCGGTGAGTTCGGTGAAATACTCTTCCAGTGTCGGGAGATCGATGTATTTTTCCATGACAAGCACTTCAGTGGGTTTCCCATAAAAGGAGGTGATTTCCTCCATCTCCGTGGAGTCACCGGTAATCCTGTTTTCTGAGAAGAGCGATGTAATTCGTGAATTCACGGCCAGTTGATAGGCCGCTTTCATCTCATCCTGATTCAGGGAAAAGAGAAGGGATGGAAGCGATACGGGTCTGGAACAGAAGTCATTGTCGATAAGTAGTTCAGGGGTAACGTCGGGCAGGTCTTCCGTGCAGAGAAAAAGATCCTTGTAGCCAGCATAATCGGGCAGGACGAAAAAGAATTTCCCGTTTGCGTTGGTTCGGTCCACCAGGATATCTTTATCTCCGATGATGGACAGGTATACTTTTGTGCCCGGAAGAGGCATGCCGGTTTCCTTTCCGATTAATTGTCCCGTCAGCGAAATGCCGCGGGTTTCCGGATAGTAGAAGCCATTGGTTGTTGTAGTTGGTTTTGAATCATCCGGGAGGAATGAACCTTGATAGGTAAACTCAGGGATGATAGATATAGCTATTACCGATGACGATTTGAATCCTGGTTCTTCCCGGAGGATCAACCGGATCTCCCCGCGAGGCGAAAAACTCTTTTCACCGGATAAGAGGGTCAGAGAGAAGTGCTCTTGAGTTGTTGTCAGATTGTTTTTGCACCATGCTGCAGAATCTAGTACCTCATTGCCCTGAAGTACCTCTGTCTTAAACGGATTGACGATTTTCAGCAGGATATATTTATACTCTCCCGTTGAGATATTCCTCATGAACCGTGTATAAAACTTCAGGAAATAAATCCCTGATATCGTCTCCTCCGGGATGGTGATTGACCCCGCTCCTTTTGAATTCTGCAAAAGATATTTACCACCTGCTATCCGATTTCCGTCGGGAGAGATCAGTTCACAGTAAAAAATCCGGCTAAGCTCGTTGGAAATTGAATCATCGGGATGACTCACCTCAACAGAAAAGAGGATCTGTTCGCCAGAAATATAGAGCGTTCTGTCGGTGCATGCTTCGATCCGCTCCCCGGCGGCATCAGGGAGAAGGTTTTGCGCCTTCAGTCCCGGGAAAATTGACAGCAGCAACAACAAAAGATAATATGGGATATGATATCTGTTCATGCTAATTTGGCCAAAAATCAGGTTTGATTGTTGTTCCGCCCTGGCACCGGCAGTCTACACAATATACATTCAGGATTCTCAGGTATCCCGATTCGTTATAAAAATAGTAGATCGGGTACTCCCGGGGGAAATACTCCCGCCACCCGAATCTTCCTAATGATGATTCATAACATTCACTGCCATAGTCGAGTACAAGGCCTTCAATATCCTGGTAGAAATATCTTCTCGATGACTCCGATGCCGCGTAAAAATATCCCAGTACATCTTTTTCAGGGTTGCTGACATTCACCACGTTTCCTTTGATGGCGAATGGTTGTTTTTCATAGAGGCCTCCTTGTTCGTTGCTGTTGATGCGTAACTCCTCCCAGTAATAGTATGCTCCATCGCTCAGGGCAAGCTGTCGCACCAGCATGCTATAGAGGATTCCCAGTCGCGACGTGTGTCCGTCGAGAGTTTGCAACGGGTACTGATTGTAAATGTTCTGAGACAAGTTCCTTGTAGAGACGGTAAAGACATTTTTCACAAGGGCGGTTATCCAGCAAACTTTGTTGGTATAATCCGGAGGAATTACCTCATGATGGGTGCCATCGTAGTAAAATTCCACCGGGTGGGCCGCTTCATACTCCCAGGTCTCAACAATCTCCCATTTGTAATTTTGACTGTATTCGCCAATCGCATTCAGGTCAACGTAGATCTGCATGACTCTCATGTCGAGATCGGGATTGGAGGTGGGCCTATCCTCAATGTGGTAATAGACAGAATCGATTGGTGGACCAGGTGACATTTTATCGAATCCCGACTCCAGCACCTCTCCTTCGGGAGTCAGAACAGTAACCTTATAGGATGTTCCCGGGGTCAGGTACTGCTGTCCCATCCATACTTCATAATGCCCCGGCAGGTATTCGTCGAGTGAAAAAAGGTTCCCTTTGTCATCTGAAATAGTCACCTGGCATCCTTCTACAGGGATATAGGTTGGCGATTCGATAGGGGACGACATAGAAACCTCTACTTTCTGCCAGCCTTCCATATTGGTAACCTGCCCAGAAACAACATATTTATTCTCCGCATTGCTGTCGATCACAGGATCGTATGGTTTGATACAGCCGAAAAGCAGTATCAAACCAAGGATGTGAAGGATAAGTTTAATCTGACGCATAATTTCCCAATTTGAACAATAAAGTGATCATAGGTACTGCCACTCCGATGACCGAATACTGGTAACTCTCGATCTTCCCATCCTCAAGGGTGAAATAAACGGAATAGGGGTTGTCCCGTCCGGTCAAATTGTACACGCTGAATATCAGGGCATAATGCATAAACTTTTGCCGTTTGAGATTTCCTTCGATGGTAAGCGAGAGGTCAACCCTGAAATAGTCGGGGATGCGATATTCATTGCGGTTAGAGTAATCCACGAATGGAATTCCATTGATGTAGTAAACCGAGATTGGATAGGTAACGGGCCTTCCGGTTTGGTAAGTGACAACTCCGGAGGCAGTTACCCGGCGGCTGATATGGTAATTGATAACTGTGTTCAGCACATGTGGGATGTCGTAGTTTGCCGGGTAGGCGAGTCCGTTATTGATCTTGTCCCAGGGCTCGGGTCCGTCGACCTTCACGATGGAACGCGAGAAGGTATAGGCGAGCCATCCTTCCAGTCTTCTCCCGCTGCGGCGGAGCAGGAATTCAAGTCCGTAGGCATCCTGGTTGCCGGGAAGCACAGCAGTCTCTGTTGAAGGGTTGCCAAGGAAATCGGCACCATCGATGAATTCGGGATAATTCACCGTTCGTTTGTAGTAGAACTCGAGGGAAGCTTCCCATCCCAGTTTGGGGAAGGTACGGAACACGCCTGCAGAGACCTGACGGCTTCGTGCCGGAGGAATGTGATAATCAGCCAGTTTCCATTGCGAATTTGGAGAAAGGGCAATGGTGTTGTTCAGAACGAACAGGTTTTGGTGCATCTGGTTGAAGGCGACCTTAACGGTTCCGTTTCCATCGGTGCGCATATTCACTACTGCCCTGATATCTGGTTCGAAATACCATTTTATTGCTTCCCCATTGCCATAATACAATGTATCTGAAATGTAACGAGGGTCTTTGGGTGCTCCGGGAAAATAGGTGTAAACTGTTTTAGGCCCAAGCGGGTTGAAGAGGGCCAGCCTGAGTCCGGCCGAGATGTTCATCCACGGGAGGATGTCGTAGGAGTCGGAGATGTAGAGGGCGCTTTCAACTCCCTGATCCTCTCCAAGACCTACCGGCACCCGCAGGGAGGATTCACCGTATTGAGAAACCGTACCCCTGTTGAGGTGGAGGAAGGTGATCCCTCCTCCATACTGCAGTGTGTTGTTGGAAAGGATATCGTGTGTGAAGTCGGCATTTACCCTGTAATCTCCAATGGTATAGGAGTGCTGATAAGCCAGCGAAGGCACCTGCTGGTCAACCGTGTTGAAGGTATACTGAGATCCGGCTACTGAGAAGTCGGCACGAAGCGAACTGCTGAAATAGTGGCTGAAATTTATTGAGGCGCCATTGGTGGAGTAAGCATAAGAATTGATGTCGGCCAATTTAAAATTATCCTGGCTATGGTAAACGAAAAGTGAGATTTTACTCTTTTTTAAGTCGTAATTAAAAGAGGCGGAGAGATCGTTGAACCCAGCCTTACTGTTACGGATCACCGGATCGTCGATCATCTTTAGCACCCAGTCGGAGTATAGGTAGCGACCACTGAGCATGAAGGAACCCGTCTCTTTTTTTATAGGTCCTTCTACGGTAATGTTGGCGGCTACAGGACTGAGACTGCCGCGGGCGGTGAACCTTTTGCGGTTTCCCTGCCTGCCGATGATGTTGAATACCGAGCTGAGCTGCCCTCCGTACATCGACGGGATATAGCCTTTGTAGATGGAGAAATCTTTAACGATATCGGCATTGATGGCAGGGAAGAAGCCAAAGAGGTGAGAGGTGTTGTAAATAGGTATCTTGTTGAGATAGAATGCATTTTGGTCGTAATTACCGCCACGAACGTTGAGTCCGGCCGATCCTTCACCCACTGTAACAATACCTGGCAGCATCTCCGAGACCTTCAGGATATCCCTTTCACCCATCATCATGGGGATCTCTTTGATCGCTTTGGCTGAGATCTTCTCCAGCCCCGGGTCTTTGAAGCGGATGTTCATTTGCCTGTCGCCAAAAACGACCACCTCTTTCATCTGGATGGCCGACTTCCTCATCTCGATGCTGAACTCCCCATCGGAGACGACATCGAGGAAATATTTGACACTCTCCAGGCCCATGTAAGCAAAAACGGCGGTATAGGTGCCAGGTTTTACTACCATGCTCAACACGCCATTCATGTCTGTGGCTGTCCCGGCTTTGGTCTCCTCCAGGAACATGGTGGCGCCGATGATCGCCTCTCCGGTCTGCTGCTCGGTGATCATACCCCGGATAGTAACCTTTGAATTTCTTCCTGCTGACCCTTTTTTCCCAATTGTAATGGTTTGAACGATATCGGCCTTTCTTCCAGTGAGATATCTTTCTTCGCTTTGTGTGATTTCTCCGGATGGTGACACGGAGTTGTCAGAAGAGATCAGCTGGTTATCGAAACGGGGCAACTCTTTGGGAAGAGATTCTCCAGGCATGATCACGAGGTTATTGTTCCAAACGGAGACCTCGAGATTGGTGTTTTTCAGAACCATTTGTGTGGCAGCCAGCACACTGATCTGGTCTGTATCGATGGTCACCTTAATTCCCTCAACCCAGGATTCACGAAAATAGATAGTCACTCCGGTTTCGCGGTAGATGTAATCGCTGAACACGTTGAAGGAGGCGTTGCTGAAGTGACAAGAGATAATGGCTTCCGGGCCCTTATCCGGTGTGGAATAGCCAGCAATCAGCAGGTGTATGAAGAGGAGCAATTTCATTTCATTTCCTGATGGTTGCAATATAGTTGATCATTTCCTCCATGGCCTGATCTGAAGATCTCCTGATCTTGATCTTATTCTTGCGCATGTATGACTTTATCTCCACCTTGTTTTCAGGGCCGAACAAACGGATAAAACTTCCTTTCGAATTAAAGGTCAGGAGTTTTCCATCTACAAGGACAAATGACTCCCTGATTGGGTTTTTAAAGACATAATTTGCGGTTCCGACGACAGTCTCAAGATCCAGGACTTTACGCCAGAAGTAGAGGATCCTCAGGGGCTCCTTACCCAAAACCTGATAGATGGCAGGCTTCTGTTCTACGTGGAGGTACTCAAAATTTTTATTGGAGATCGTGAAGCCCTGAAGCCAGGCTTTCGATACCTCGAGGGTAATTGCCGCACCTGTTGGGTCCAGGTATCTCATCAACAGCTGTTGGTTGAAAATATCATAGTTGAGAAAAATATTCTCAAAGCGGGTTCCTCTGATGGTCACGCTTCCAAAGGTAAATTGCGGTGTAATGAGGTATTGATGCCCGGTGGTAGTATAGAGAATGACATAGGTGTATTTTTTCCCGTTGTAGAGTGTCTGATCCAGTCCATAAACCTTATCGAGTTCAGTAAATGTATCCTGGGAATGCAGTTCTCCGGGAATCAGTACGATACAGACCAGAATCAGCGAGTAGAAGAAGTGCGACATCAGAGGAAAGATCACAAGCAATTAACCAAAAAACAGAACAACGGGGCTATTTAATTCTAACGTGGTTCAAATCTACATAGAATTTCTTAAGAATTCCTAAAATTTTCGGTGAAAGGAGTTTATTAACCGCTGTTCCCTGTTAGCTGTTCGCTAATCCCTAATCGCTAATCCCTAATCCCTAATCGCTAATCCCTAATCCCTAATCCCTAATCCCTGCTTCTAATGCGAGTCCAGGCCGTGGAGCATATATACCATGTGCATGAGCGATTTCAGGATCTCTGCCATGTATTCATTCACGGCCCTGACGCTTCCGGGCAAGGTGAATATCAGCGAAGTGCCTGCCACGCCGGCGATGCCTCTGCTGAGAAGAGCCTGGTGTTTTTCGGCTCCGTATTTTGTGCGTATCATCTCCATGATGCCGGGGATCTTCTTATCGAGCATTGGCTTCACCACATCGGGGGTGAAGTCGCGCGGACCAATTCCAGTTCCGCCGGTAGTGAAGATGAAGTCAACGCCGGCGGTGATGGATTCAGTTATCTCTTTTCGGAGCAGTTCAGGATCGTCGGGAAGCAGTGTGACGTGAGACGTGAGACGTGATGCCTCATGGCTCATGCCTGTTGCCTCATGCCTTGAAAAATGTGCTTCAAGCAGTTCTTTGATCCTTGGGCCGGATTTGTCTTCATATTCTCCCTGGAAAGCACGGTCGGAAAGGGTGATGATACGGGAGGAGAAGATTTTGGGTTGATAAATGAGGGTAGTTCCGGGTTTAAGGTTGTGGGTTGTGGGTTGTTGGTTGTCGGTTGTCGGTTGTCGGTTTTCTTGTTCTGGTATCGGGAATCCGGGATCTGGCAAACTGCCAACTGCCAACTGCGAACTGCCAATTACTCTTGCGAAGATCCCCTCCTTCGGCATCACGCAATTCCCCACCTCTTTGAAGATGGAGCAGGAGGTCCCATGGCACTCTTTGCCGATCTGGGTAACTTCAAGTTCGAAACCGTCACCCACAAACCGGTCGAGGGGGAGGCATTTCCAAAGTTCAAGCCCTTCGGTGGTGATGTTTTCGGCGAACTCGCCAACGTTGATTTGCCGACCGGCCTCTTGTTCAAATTTCCGGATGCTTTCGATACCCAGGAGGCTAACCTGGCGGTTCCACGGGCCACTGTGTGCATCGCCTTCAATACCGTTCATGGTGAGGGTGATCGAAGTGACTGGCTGTTTGGCCGTTCCCTTCTTTGTTGAGGTATTTACCGATAGAATTTTTACTTCTCCCATTGTCTTGCAATTGGAACACGGATGATACTAAAAATCAGGGATCATCAGTGCTTTTTAGTGTTATTTGTGTTCTATGTTCTCTTTCGTCTTCTCAAGAAGCCGGATCTCCCCAATCACCATGGATTTATCCACCGCCTTGCACATGTCGTAGATGGTCAGCAATGCCACGGAGACCGCTGTCATGGCTTCCATTTCGATGCCGGTTTGTCCGGCACACCGGGCCATGGAGGTAACAACTACTCCCGTTTCATCCAGTACGGCTTTCACATCCAGTTTGGTGATCTGCAGCGGGTGGCAGAGGGGGATCAGTTCGCTGGTTTTTTTTCCGCCCTGGATGCCGGCAATTTCCGCTACAGTAAGCACATCGCCCTTCTTCATCTGGTTTTCGCGAATGAGTTGGATCGTTTCGGCCGAAAGGGTGATATGGCCGCTGGCAGTCGCTGTTCTAAGTTGAGTAGATTTATTACTCACGTCGACCATGTTTGCTTTGCCGGAGGCGTTGGTATGGGAAAGGGTTGGTTTCATATTGTGGGTTTCGGTTGTTGGTTGTCGGTTGTGGGATGTTGGTATTGCTATTTGTTTCTTGTTTCAATTGCCGTCAGTTTTAACTGACGGCACTGGAACATTACAGAAATTCTCAGGACTTTAGTCCAAAAGTTTGGGGCTAAAGCCCAAAAATCCTGGCTGGCCCGGTAACCGTTGCTTAAAAGCAACGGCAATTGATTCCATTTCTCATTCCTCATTGGCTCGCTTCGCTTCGCCGAGCTCCGCTTCGCTCCGGTTCCTCATTCTTCATTCCTCATTGTCATCATCCCCCGATGTTATTGAATGCATTCACGGTATTCACGGAGCCCTTTTCAGGCTTCTGGTTTATAGCTTGCAAGAGGGCTTCCCGGATGCCGAGTTCCCGGATATCGAATTCGATATCGTTGAACAGGCAGGGTTTCACTTTCCCATTGGCAGTTAAACGGAGCCGGCTGCAGCGGGAACAGTCGCCTCCGTCGCCTCCCTCAACGGTGGTAAAGCATCCGTGTTCGAGGCTCATCTGATGGATGAACCTTACCTCTAAATCGTTTTCCCGGCAATATTCACGCACCTCCCGGGCATCCTGCTCTTCTGAAGAATTTCGTACCACGCAGTTGATTTTCACGGGGGTGAGGCCTGCCTCGTGGGCTGCTTCAATGCCTTTCAGCACCTGCTTCACATCACCTCCCCGCGTGAGCTGCGCGTAGCGGCCGGGATCGATGGCATCGAGGCTGACATTCACACGGTGGAGCCCGGATTCTTTCAGGATGGTGGCAAACTTCTCCAGGTAGATACCGTTAGTCGTCAGTCCGAAGTCGCGGATCCCTGGGATGGCAACGATCATGGAAACAAGTTCTTCAACGCCTCTTCTGATGAGTGGTTCTCCTCCGGTAATGCGAACCTTGTCAATCCCCAGTGCCACGGCTTCCCTGGTCACTTCAGCGATCTCTTCGTAATGAAGGATTTTGTCGTGACTCATCAGGGGGATTCCCTCTTCCGGCATGCAATAGTGGCAGCGGAGGTTGCACCGGTCGGTGATGCTGATCCGAAGATAGCTGATCTGGCGGTTATAGCAATCGAACATCGTGGAGCTCTCCCTGTTTTAGTTCGGTGATTCCGGTTTCCACGGCGATCAGTCCGTGTGCCTGGATATAGGAGTGGATATGAGCGGAACCGTGGTAGTTGACCGGAAAAATTTCGCCTTCGCGGATACAAACAGGCAGGATGGCTTTGCGGGCTTTGTTTCGGCGCCGGACCGGGGCTGCCAGCGGCAACCGGATCAGGAGAGGGGAGTAGTTATGCCCCATTAACTTATAAAGAAACGGTTTGACCAGCGTCTCAAAGATGACGAAAGAAGAGACCGGGTTGCCTGGCAGTCCGAAGACGAACTGATTCCCTTTCCTGCCAAATACGGTTGGTCGGCCGGGCTGAACGGCGACGCTTTTGAAGAGGATCTCAATCCCATGCTTTGTCATGATGGCGGGGACGTAGTCGAAGTCGCCCATGGATACTCCTCCCGAGAGGATCAGCACACCGGAGCAGGCAAGGCCCTCTTCGATTTTCTCATAGAGAGCTTCTTTTGAATCTCCGGAGATACCCAGGTCTTTCGCTTTCAGGTGCATCTGTTCCACCTGGGCGATCAGCTGTGCAGAGTTGGAGTTTCGTAGTTTCGCCGGACCCGGTTCAACTCCCGGATCTACCAGTTCATCTCCGGTAGAGATGACCGCGATCGCAGGCTGCTTGGAGACTGTTGGATTGATGGCTCCAACAGAAGCCAGAACGGCGATGACCTGGGGAGTGACCAGGGTGCCTGTTTCAAGGACCGGGTCTCCTTTGCGGATATCTTCCCCCTGGTAGCATATGTTTGGAGCAGTGAATTCTTTTGTAAACCGGATGTTCCCATCGGGCAGCTCTTCCGTATCCTCCACCATGATCACGGTATCGGCTCCCCCGGGGATCATGGCGCCGGTCATGATTTTGGCGCATTGGCCCGGGCCGATGGGGTGGTGGGGGATGGCGCCGGCGGGGATGGTGGCGACGCATGCGAGGGCGCCGCATGCGAGGGCGCCGCATGCGGCGCCCGTACGGGGCGGGGCTTCTAGGATGCCCAGGTCCTCCCTCCGGCAGGCGAAGCCGTCAACGGCGGATTTGTCGAAGGGGGGCATGTCGATATCGGAGCAGATCTCTCGGGCAAGGATTCGTCCTGATGCCTGCATAAAGGGGATCTGCTCTGTTTCTGCCTCAGGGGCAGAGGAGAGAAGTATTTCGAGTGCCTGTTCAAATGAGATCATGACTGGGGATTTGGCTGTGCAAAAGTAAGAATCAGCAATGATCTCAATGTACGATCATCCGGGTTGAACTGAAACTTTCAGACCCTTCGAAAAGAACCCTGACGAGATAGATGCCCGAGGGAAGGTCAAGGGATATTTGAGGTGTGATCGGGGGGGTGAGATTTTCGTACACCTTAACTCCGTTGATGGAATAGATGGAGATCTCCTGCATCGGGTTTTGGGTGGAAACGTGAAAGGTTCCGCTGTTTGGGTTTGGATAGATGGTGATCCGGTTGGAGAAAAGAACTTCGCTGACACCCAGCGTGTTGACGCCGGTAACCAGGATGTCATCAATTTTTGCAATACCAGTGGATTCGACGGTCCCGCCCGTGCTGTTTGTGTTGGAGGTCATGATCCAGCGGATATAGATTGACGAGGTTCCCTGGCCCGTAACAGGTACCGGAAGGTTGGTCACTACACCGGTAGTCCAGTCGTTGGCAACTGTCACTTCTCCTCCGGCAACATCTTCCCAGGTCCCTCCGCCGAGTTGCCACTGAAGTTTAAAATCTCTTGGTCCGGGATTGTTACCGCCACTGGTTTGTTTGGAGGATATTTTGAAATTTGTATAATTCTCTGCCTTGAATCTGATGGACCAGAACTTGTCATTGACACCATTATCCCAGCCTGTTGCGGTTGCGGCAAAATTGCTGGCTCCGTTGGTGAAATAGATCGTGGTGTAATTGGTATCTGTTCCCTCGAAACAGAGGTCATAGCCCAGATTACCAGGCAGCCCCATATTGGCGTTGAGGCTATCGGCCCCCGAATTCACCGGGAAGGTCCATCCTGTGATGGTGTCTTGTGCATAAATCGCTCCTGTGATCAGGAGAGCAACAAAAAGAAGTAGATGTTTTTTCATGTTGATTGATTTTAAGATGTTGGATTAAGGTTTTAAGTTTCAGGTTTGTGATTCTTTCCGGCGCATATCAACTCCTGAGATCAATCATGAAATCGTTGAACCCTCGCTGAATGGTTTCATCCACGGAGGAATGAAATTTATCGAAAGCAGCCACCAACCGTTTGCCCTCTTTTGTTAGTTGCGTATTACCGCCCTCGGATCCTCCGCGATGCTTCTCCAGCAATGGAAAACCAAAAAAGTCTTCAATCTTTTTCAGGTTCCCCCAGGTGCGGCGGTAGGTGTATCCCAATTCATCACAGGCAGCTTTCATGGAGCCTTTCTCTTCAATCAGTTTCAGCATTTTCCATTTCCCGTCACCCAGAATCCCTGTTCCGGAAACGTCCTCCATCCAGATTTTATAATGCAACCGGATGGTCTCAAGTTTAGATTCAAATTTGGTATCCATGGTATCGAATTTCAAACAAAAGTAAAGTAATTATCGATAGGTTAATTTGTGCATATCCACTATTTAGAATAGTTATAAATAAATTTTCTATCTTTGCATAAAATTTCAATCGATGAAAAAAGAGACCGGATTACTCATTCTTCTGTTCTTTGGTGTACTTATGGGAGCACTGGATATTTCGATTGTCGGGCCGGCTATTCCCAGTATTGAAGAGACATTGCATGTTAACGAGAAGGACCTCAGCTGGGTATTCTCCATCTATGTATTGTTCAGCCTGGTGGGCATCTCAATTATGGCAAAGCTTTCCGACTTTTTTGGTCGCCGGTGGATCTATATCCTTGCCCTTGGTATCTTCGGAACAGGTTCTCTGATTGTCAGCTATTCGACTGATATCACCTGGTTGCTGGCAGGAAGGGCTGTACAGGGATTTGGTGCCAGTGGTATTTTCCCTGTGGCTTCTGCCGTTATCGGCGATGTATTCCCTGTTGAGAAGCGGGGCAGGGTTCTCGGATTGATTGGTGCGGTATTTGGCCTGGCCTTTATCATGGGGCCTTTTATTGCCGGTTTTATCCTGATGTCATTTTCCTGGAATGCCCTGTTCCTCATCAATATCCCGGTGGTCATTGTACTGATGGTTGCCTCCGCATTCCTGTTACCATCCACACCGGTGAAGGGAGATGTTAGAATGGATGTTGAGGGGATGATCATGATGGCAATCATCCTGGGAGCTTTTACTTTCGGAATCAACCTGGTGGATGCTGATAATCTTTCAGCAAGCCTTGGTACATGGCCGATCTTACCGCTGCTTCTTGTGGTTTTAATCCTCACACCGATGATGGTTATGATGGAGTATTACAACAAAGCACCGGTTTTCAATGTTCGGTTATTCAAATCAAGACAAATTCGTCTTGTAGGGTTTATATCGCTGGGACTGGGTTTATTCCAGTCGGCGATCGTATTTCTGCCATCCCTGGCTGTAAACTCTTTTGATGTTGATGCCAGCAAAGCCAGTTTCATGTTGCTGCCGGTTGTCTTGCTGACAGCATTCGGCTCCCCGATCAACGGCCGCCTGGTTGATAAGCTTGGGTCACGCATCATCATCACAACAGGCCTGTTTTTTGCGACGATAGCCCTCTTTCTTCTGAGCCGGATTGAAGGGAACCTATCACTTTTTTATACCGGAGGAGCGCTCCTCGGACTGGGTTTATCCATGCGGGCAGCCCTGAATTATATTATGCTGAATGAAGTTGGCCCCTCCGAAAGAGCCAGCACCCAGGGCATCCTGATCATCTTCATCAGCGTGGGACAACTCAGCGGTGCCGCTATTATCGGTGTCATCACATCCTCCTCATGGGGAAAAGACCTTGGATTCTCCTTTGCTTTCCTGGGAATGGCGGGATTGTCGTTATTGTTGATGTTGAGCGCTTTGTTCCTGAAATCGAGAAAAAGAGAACTTCAGGGAGATTTGAAATAGGAAATAAGAAATACGAAATTAGGAAATTAGGAAATTAGGAAATTTGATTATGAATAATGCAGCTGTATATTTTGAGCGGCCTTCCAATGAGAAGACGCTGAACTATTCTCCCGGGTCGCGGGAGCGAAAATTATTGAGTGCCGAGCTGGACCGGATCAGTGCCAATACGGAGGAGATTCCTCTGATCATTGGCGGGAAAGAGGTGAGGACCGGAAAGATGGGCAAGGTGGTCATGCCACACAACCATCAGCATGTGCTTGCCAATTATCATATGGCCGGGGAGGCTGAGGTGCAGATGGCCATTGATGCGGCCAAAAAGGCACATGCCGGGTGGGAGAGTATCTCCTGGGTGGAGCGTGTGTCGATCAGTTTGAAGGCAGCAGAGTTGCTTGCAACAACCTACCGTCCGCTGATCAATGCAGCCACCATGCTGGGGCAGGGCAAAAGTGTTTATCAGGCCGAGATTGACGCAGCATGTGAAACGATCGACTTTCTGCGGTTCAATGCCAGGTTCACCTCAGAGATTTACGGTGACCAGCCGCATTCGTCGCCTGGCATCATTAATCGTTTTGAGTACCGGCCACTTGAAGGCTTTGTGTTCACGGTAACCCCGTTCAACTTCACTGCAATTGCCTCCAACCTCAACATGGCTCCCGTGGTAATGGGGAATACGGCTGTGTGGAAACCAGCGACTACCTCGTTGTTGTCAAACTATTTCCTGATGAACGTGTTCAGGGAAGCCGGATTGCCCGATGGTGTGATCAACTTCATTCCAGGGCCGGGCAGTGTCATCGGGAAACAGGTTTTGAGCCACCGCGATCTGAACGGTATCCACTTCACTGGCTCAACTTCAACCTTTAACCAGATATGGCAGCAGACATCTGTCAACATTGCAAACTTTAAATCCTATCCCCGCATTGTTGGCGAGACAGGCGGCAAGGACTTTATCTTCGTACACGCCTCGGCTGATCCGCAGGAGGTTGCTGTTGCCATGGTTCGTGGTGCTTTTGAGTACCAGGGGCAAAAGTGTTCGGCAGCTTCCAGGGTGTACATCCCTGAGTCGCTCTGGACTGACATTCACGACCGGATTGGCGAGATGATCTCTCGGATTACGGTGGGAAGTGTGCGGGAATTTCACCATTTCATGAATGCGGTGATCGATGAAAATGCCTTTGACAACATCATGGCGTATATCGATTATACAAAAAAATCTCCTGATGCCAAGGTGATCTGTGGCGGAACCGGTGACAAATCGGAAGGGTATTTCATCCAGCCTACGGTAATTCTGACAACCGATCCACATTTCAAAACCATGGAGGAGGAGATCTTCGGGCCGGTACTCACAGTTTATGTTTACAAGGATAATGATTTCGAAAAGACCCTGGAAATTTGTGATCAGACATCACCTTACGGGTTGACAGGTGCGGTGTTTTCCCGCGACCGTCAGGCGTTAAATCAGGCGTGCCGGGTTTTGCGGTATGCAGCGGGTAACTTTTACTTCAATGACAAACCTTCAGGAGCCGTGGTAGGGCAGCAGCCTTTCGGAGGAGCGAGAGGATCAGGAACGAATGATAAATCGGGCAGTTACCTGAATCTCCTCCGCTGGACAAATCCCCGCACGATCAAGGAGACGTTGATCCCGGCAACCGAGTTTACTTATCCGTTCATGAAGGATGACAAATGCCATTGAGGAAGTATGAGGTACGAATTACGAAGTACGAATGCAAGTTCGAAGTAAGAACGACGAAGGATGTAAGACGTAAAAAGAAAATGGTAAAATGGTAAAATGTACTGAGACCCTCACACCCTCACACCCTCATGCCCTCATCAACCGGGTTTATTAAAAAATGAAAGGGAAAACAAAGATTACGACAAGGCAGTAAATGAAATAAACCGGCAGATAACTGCAAATGATCCTCTCCAGCCGGTCGAGTGATTTTCCTTTGAAGCCGATGAGAAAGAGATCAGGTAGAATGAGCAGAAGATTGACTAAAACCAGGATGTTGGAAACCAGTACGACAGTCCGGTTAGGGGTAAATCCATCCGACAGCCTGGAAATGATGGCGGACAGGGCAAAAAGATCAATGATGAGTGTTACGGCCACCAGAAGGAACAACAGGATGACATTCAGGTTCCGGATATTGGACTTTTCAAGTTCCGTCAGGGAAAAGACAATGATTACCATCACCCCGAGTAACAGCAGGTTGAAAATGATCAGGAACTCCCTGTTCTGCGAAAGGTCGATGCCTGATACAGCGATTGCAATCAGATAAACAATTGCTGAGATAAGGACCAGAGGGGTAAAAATCCTGGCAATGATTGGAACGACCCTGCTGGTGATATCGGGATACAGGTCAATCATCAGGGCTGCCACGACAGGGAAAATCGCCAATCCGATGATCGCGATGTTACTCATGTAAAACTCTTCTATTTCTATCCCGATGATGGCAAAGAGACTGATGGTCATACCGGAAAGAATGGCACCTGCAATGCATAACAATCCAAACATGGTGACCAGTTCACCGTTGTAGCGTATAAATCCTGAAACCTCCGAAGTATTGGTGTAGTTGAAAGAAACCCAGGCCATTCCGAAAATGAACCACATGAACAGGGGGGTATGGATAATTACCAGTATCGTAGTGTCATCAAGCTCGCCTGGGAGCAGATTTATAAAAATCGTCAGGACAACTACAGGAAGGAGAAGCAGCAGGATATTTTTCGCACTGGTTAATTTGTTTTTCAGGATAAACCAGACAGTAAGACCGGAAAAGGTGATTATGACAAGGTTTCGGACCAGGAAATCTTCCATGTTTATGTTGCCGAAGATGAGATATGACTTTACCAGCAGAGCAATCGCACATGAAAGGATCGCGGCAATCCATAAATCGGTTTTCAGCATCAGGTGTTTGTAGCCGCTGGTCTCATTTTTTAATCTGATCCGCCAGAATCTGACAAGATCACTATCAGTGGCTGCTGAAGCTTCCTGAAAACAGAGGATAAAGCTGTCTTTATCTTTCCTGAATAACAATTCAAGTGCCTCGGGGTCGTCGATGTTTTGTAGGATCTCATTTTTCATGGCAGGGGGCTCATTCATGGCTTTCATGTCATTGCAAGGGCTCCACCACCTCCAGCAATTCCGGCAGGTCCATTCCGAGGTTTTTGAGGTGTTTGATCGTGGGAACACCATTTTTGTTCCAGCCGCGACGTTCGTAAACGGCATCCAGCAATTTCTCGTACTGGTCTTCGCGGTGAGCGCGCAGGATTGCCATCTTCTCTTTGGTGGTTTTTCCTTCAGGGTTCACGTTGAGTTTTTCGATCAACTGTTTGTCATAACGCTCTGCACGTGATTCGTACTCTTCCACGGTTACAGGTCCGGCTGCGCGGTAAGGTTGTGCATCGTGTTTACGGAGACCATAACCACGGCGGATGTTGAAGATCCGCTGGAAGTTGTAGACCCGTTCCGATTGCCTTACGATCTCCTCTTTGTCAACGGCCCATCCGGTTACGGCATTGAAAATGGTGACATAGTTGTCAACGTGCTCAGGCACTTTTGCCGGTTCATCCGATTGGGCGTTGCTTTCTGGCTCCACATCGTTCCAGGGGAGTTTGCAAAATCCGGCGAGGCCGAACCAGGTACGGAACATCGGGAAGTAATGGAGGGCTTCGGCCTTTTTCTCAAACGTAGGGATCTGGTTGTTAACCATATCCATGAAGATGAGCCATGCTTCGTCGTGTTGCGGACCTTTGTTGGTCATGGCATAACCACCCTGCTGGGCCAGTGATTCTTTTGAAACATACTGGGAATATTCCAACCCTTTGTTTTCCATACCGATGTCCTGCATGAACTGTGGGTCGCCCCAGCCCTTTTCGGCGAAGATCTGTTTCATTTTCCGAACACCTTGTCCGGCGATCAATCCAAAACCTTCACCTTTCGAGACCTGGTGCAGCAACTCCATGGCCGTATCGGCATTACCAAAGTTGAGTTTCAGTCCGCCCGTACGTTCTTCATTCAGGATGCCGTTTTCAAAGCATTCCATCACGAATCCCAGGATCGTGCCCCATGTGATGGTACAGATGCCGTAAGTGTCGCAATAAAAATTGGCTTCGATGGTGAAGTCGGGATTGAAAATTCCGGCGATCGAACCCAGGGAGGAGGTGGTCTCATATTCGGGACCATCCACGATTACCCGGTCGCCGGCATAGGGGCCACTCCGTAGTAAGTAGTTGTCTACGCCTTTGGCGCAGGCCATGTTGCAACCTACCCAGCATCCGTCGGGGATATTCTGGGTGAAGTAGGACATCCACACATCCCCGTGGATCTTATCGGCATCCTTGTGGCTTCCGTATTTAAAATTATGGACTGGAAGCAGGTCGTAGTCATTCATAATGTTGGTGAGGTGAGCCGTGCCTTTTTTCTTCATTTCGCACTGTTTGTCATCCAGGTCACGCATCTCTGTATTAAATTTACGGCCACGCTCTTTGATCGGCTCCATGTCGACCACATTGTTCCGGTTGCCACCGATGGATTTCACGTGGGCAACGACTGCTTTGATCTTTTTATCGCGCAGAACGGTGCCGATGCCACCCCGGCCGGCTTGTTTCAGCCTCACTTTTTTCCGTTTAATGTCGTAGAAGCTGAAATTCAGCATCCCGATCAGAGAGTGCTCAGCAGCTGTTCCCGAGGAGACGACGGAAACGTTGTATTTATCTTTTTCGTTTTCGGGATCGGCAAGCATCTCGTGTAACTCTTCGGCCAGCACATGGCTATCCGAGGGGAGATCGCCGGCTTCATAGAATTCGATCACTTCGCGTGCTTCATCGAAGAGGATCAGGATCTCCTCGTTGGCTTTTCCCTGAAGTTCCAGGGCGTCAAACCCGCAGAATTTGAGGAAAGGTCCGAAAAATCCACCAACGTTGGAGTCGACGACGATGTTGGTTTGGGGACTGATGGCGCAGCAGATGGCTTTTCCCGAACCTGAGTACTGGGTGATACCACAGCAGGGGCCTCCTGAGATTACGATCTCATTCTCGGGATCATCCCACTTCGTGTTGGGGGTTGTGGCATCCCACAGCAGGCGAAGGTCAAATCCCTTGCCTCCGATGAATTTCTCTTTCATTTCATGGGAAACGGGTTTCTCCTTCACCTCAAGATCGCTCACGTTGATATATACCGTGCGGTTGTTGTACCCCTTGTCAATCGGAGCCCAGGTATACTTGTACTGGTTGAGCAGCTTGTGTGTGTTCTTGAATTCGTCGAAGTTCATAGGAGGATTCTTTTTTGGTTTCAGGCAAAATTAGGAAAAATACGGAGGGTTAAAAGTAGAATATCAAAAAGTTCGATATGTTTTTTTAAGCATATCGGGAGTAGATGCAGGATTTTTTTATATTTGCATGGAACGCCCCCAAACCCCCTGAAGGGGGCTTTCTCCGCTTCGCGGGTACCCCCCCAACCCCCTAAAGGGGGAGAAAATCCCCTTCGGGGAAGTAAGTCCCCTTCAGGGGATTTAGGGGCAAACAGGGGATTTAGGGGCAAACCCATAACTATGACCTTCGACCAGATCAAATCGGTCCTCTCGAATAAAACCGTCGGCATCGCCGGGTGCGGAGGATTGGGTTCTAACTGCTCCGTAGCGCTGGCACGGGTGGGAGTGGGAAGGCTGGTGATTGTTGATTTCGATGTGGTTTGTGAAGGGAATCTAAACCGGCAGTATTTTTTCAGAGATCAGGTTGGAGAGAAGAAGACGACTGCACTGAAAGAAAACATTCGTCGGATCGATCCGTCGATTCTGGTGGAGGCGGTGGAGATGAGACTCTCGCCAGCGAATGTCGCGGCGGTATTTTCGTCGTGTGATGTGGTGGTGGAGGCGTTTGATCTGGCAGATCAGAAGGAGATGCTGATTGAAACGATGCTGAGATTTTTTCCCATGAAGCCTCTTGTGGTGGGACTGGGCATGGCAGGATGGGGGAAGAGTGAATTGATCCATCTGCGGAAGTCGGATAATCTGTATATCTGCGGGGATGAGGTTT
>Ga0351856_1036_pt1 | contig 29486 bp, 18 predicted proteins | sample BONcelHFGM3001D8_FD_206798 | JGI IMG/M metagenome (GOLD analysis project Ga0351856, IMG submission 206798) | Enriched cells from coal bed in the Powder River Basin, Montana, United States - BONCAT cells FGM rep2 HSBNCT.FGM.300.1.D8 ... | reverse complement strand
AGAAATAAAGTGTATGATTTCAGAAGAGTTCATTATGAAAAAGGTGGTAAATATGGGGAAAAAGATATTACTTCTATTATTATCGATTGTTTTGCTTGCAGGTTGCAATAAAATAATCTTTAAAGACGAAAAGGCTGAAAAAGAAGATGAAAAGATCAGAGAAAAATTTGATGTTGCAATCAGAGATGAAGATGTCGAAAAAGTCGAAAAAATATTAAATGAACATCCGGAACTTCTGAACAGTGGAATTATGTATGGTCAACCTCCTTTACATTGTGCAATAGAATACAACAGTATGAAACTGGTAAAATTATTTGTGCTCAAAGGTGCTGATGTGAATGGTAGAAGTAAAGGTGCCGGCCAGACTCCTTTATATAAAACTGCCTGGCTTTTATATCAGGATAAGACAGATAAAGTTTTAGCCATAAGGAAGGAAATGGCAGAGTTACTTATATCTAAAGGAGCCAGTGTGAAGACCGGAGATTATTATGGCAATACTCCTTTACATGAGGCAGCTCGCTCCGAGCAGATAGAACTGATAAAGTTATTTATATCTGAAGGAACTGATGTGAACACTAAAAATAAAGATGGAGAAACTCCTTTACTTTCTGCCACTGTAATTGGTGGTGAGATGGACGTAGTGGAACTGCTTATATCTAAAGGAGCCATAGTGAATGTTAAAGGTAAAGAAGGGCATACTCCCTTAATTAATGCAACCGGGTTTGGTTGTGATGATGTGGCAGAATTACTTATATACAATGGAGCAGATGTAAATGCAAGACATAGTTTCGGCGTGACCCCTTTATATAATGTGGTGGATGATTACGCACGGAATGTAATGGAACGGTTCGTAATTAAGGATGAGACTGTAGATGAATTGAGAAAGGAAATTACTGATAGTAAAAAATTAAAAGCCCTGGAAACTATAAAAGATAAATATTTTCCCCAGGATGAATTTACCGGTGAGCTTGAAAAATTATCTTTCAATAAACAGGAAATTGAGATAATTCTGAACAATACCGATCGAGCAAATGATGACGTAAAATTAGCAGAATTACTCATCTCTAAAGGAGCCAGTGTAAATGTAAAGGATAAATTTGGTAAAACTATATTGAAACTGGCAAAAGAGGCAGACAGAAAAACAGACAAAAATAAAATGAAGGAACTTCTTCTCAGGAACGGGGCAAAGTAATATTCATCAAGGTTACTTTGTAATTCTATAATCCCGTTCTTATTTAAAGAATTTTGAGATAAAAGGAAGACTCAAAATATTTATAAAATCTTCAAAATCCAGTCCTCCCCAGAGCAATATAAGAATTCTGCCTGATCTTTTCCTGAACTCTTCCTTATATTTTTCTTCTTTATTTTCCATAGAAAGTATTTCAGCCCGAAGGGTTTTAATATCAGAATCTTCTATTGCTTTTTCTAGTTTTTTCTTCCATTCTTCCATCTTTCAAATATCTCACATAAAGTTTTATTTTTTCTATTGATTCTATTTTTTCTTTTCCTTTTTCTTTTAAATAAAAGGAAAAATCTCTCAGTTATGATAAGAAGACTTTAGATACTCTTTGACCTGGAGGGGTAATAATTACTGAAACAGATAAGTTTGTATCCATTTCAAAAACCTGTCCCTGGCCTGGCTCTTCCGGAAAATCTATAATCCTCGTGCAAGGCAACCTGTTTTTACAGGCATTTACTATTTTACTTCTGTTGAATTTACAGCTTACTTTTAATACGGTATATCTTTTCCTCCAGAGCCAGGCTCTAGACAGGAGATTATTCATTTATTTTTGGATACTTATTTACCTGTCGCGGTACTAAGTTTTATATAATTCTCTGAGCAATCTGATTTCCCGGGCGTATCCATCCAGTTCATTTGGAGTTTCCAGGAAAAAGGGAAGATGCCGTAATTTCGGATGATTGATAATTCCGGCAATTGCCTCCAGACCTATAGTACCTTCTCCGATTTTACTGTGGCGGTCTTTACGACTCCCCATAGGGTTCATACTATCATTTAAATGGATGGCATAAAGTCTGTCAAGACCTATTACATCATCAAAATCCTCTATTACTCCGTTCAGGTTATTCACTATATCGTATCCGCTATCATAAACATGACATGTATCAAAACATATGCCTGTTTTTTCTTTTAATGTAACACCATCCAGTATGGATTTCAGTTCTTCAAAGTTCCGTCCTATTTCTGAACCTTTCCCTGCCATTGTTTCAAGAAGAACGATTGTGCTCTGTTCCGGCTTTAATATATTATTGAGAAGAGAAATAATTTGCTTTATACCTGTTTCTTTTCCCTGTCCTACATGACTTCCGGGATGAAAATTATAAAGATTATTAGGAACATATTCCATACGAAGGAGATCATCTTTCATCATTCCCAGTGTGAAATTTCTTATTTTTTCATCTGCCGAACAGGCATTCATAGTATAAGGGGCATGTCCCATTATTATTGTAAAATTGTTTTCCTCTGATAATTTCAAAAATCCTTCCACATCTTCACCATCTATTTCCTTTGCCTTACTTCCCCTGGGATTTCTGGTAAAAAATTGAAAAGTATTTGCTTTTATCTCAAGGGCATCTTTTCCCATAGATAAAAAACCTTTAGATGCAGATAAGTGACAGCCTATATTCAACATAAAATTTTCTCCTGATATTATTATAATTTTTTTTACTAAAGATATCTATAGAGTGGAGCATAGATTTTTAATACAGATTTTATGGAACATACTCTGAAGTCATCCAGTATTAATAGCTATTCAGTTCCTTTCATGAAAAAACATAATCAAAGATGACATAGTTGTTGATATTGAAATATGTTATAATGTATATGAGGTGATATTATGCAGACTAACTTAGCATTAAAACTAGAAAAACGATATACTTATAAGGATTATATGACATGGAATGATAACCAATACTGGGAGTTAATTAATGGTGTGGCATATCAGATGGCACCACCTGTTACTAAGCATCAGGATATATCGAGAGAATTACTATTAGCATTTGGCAAATATCTAGAAGGTAAGACTTGCAGAGTATTTCACCAACCATTTGGAGTTAGACTACCATTAGAAAATGAACCTGATGAATATATAATAAATGCAATATTACCTGATATAGTTGTGGTATGTGATAAAAAGAAATTAGATGATGCTGGTTGCAGAGGTGCACCTGATTTGATAATAGAGATATTATCACCTTCTACAAGTAAAAGAGATATAAAAGAAAAGTATAAACTATATGAAATAGCAGGAGTTAAAGAATATTGGATAGTTGAACCACATAGTAATTTTATACAAGTTTATAAACTTGAAGATAATAAATATGGTAAAGCTGAAATATATATAAATGAAGATAAAATTAAGGTAGGTATATTTCCAGAGTTAGAAATAGATTTAAAACTGGTATTTAGAGAATATGAATAAAACCTACTCCTGAGTAAAATCCATTAGGAATAAAAATTAATTAACTCTCTCAATTAAGGAATAGAATTTATTTAATTGCCTCATGTTTTAGGTTATGGGTTATGGGTTTTAAAGATTCTTAACCCAACACCTGACACCCAAAACCCAAAACCCTCATCTGCGACAGTTATTTTGAATTCATTCCTTACTGTATATATTAATTCAATGGTATAGGAATTTTCATTTTTTATGGCGTAAATTAAACTTTAGATAAAATTTTATCCAGAAATAGTTATCTAAATAATTTATGAGAAACCTTTATATGAATAAAAGACTATTTGTCCTTACAATATTATTTATAACCATCTTTACAGGCTGCTGTTGTATAAAAAATAACGGAAAGAATGGTAATTTATCTTCTGCTCCCCTTTACAATGGCAAGATAGATCGTCTGTCCCCTTTCGGTGTCTTCTGTGACAGTGAATCTAAAAATGGCAGATTAAACCTTGACAGTGCCGTAGAACTTGGAAGTAAGAAAGGCAGGCTCATTTTGAGATGGGATTTTGTTGAACCGAAAAAAGGGAAATTTAACTTTACATTACCTGACAGGGTTATTGATATGCACCTTCAAGCCGGCATATCTCTTCTTATTACAGTGGATTGTATTTCTCCCTGGGGAACAAGAACCAGAGTAAATAACATCAAAAATTTTACTGCAAGCCCTCCTTTAAATATAATTGACTATGAAAATTTCCTTAAAACAGTTGTCTCAAGATATAAAGGTAAGGTTCAATACTGGCAGATAGGAAATGAAATATTTGATAACAGACTCCTCCCTCCTGTATTCTGGGATGGAACAAAAGAGGAATATATAGAACTTCTTATCCATTCTTATAAGACTATTAAAAAAGCAGATCCTGAAGCAAAGGTCGTTATGGGAGGTTTTGCTCACGAGTTATTTAATAAAATCCTTTACAATAAGCCTCCAGGGCTTGTAGAGCAGAAGAAGGTAAGAGATTTTTTTGAATATCTTATAGATAAAGGAAATAAATATTGTGATGCTGTGGATTTTCATCAGTACTATGAACCTGACAGAGTTTACGGAATGTTGAATTTACTGAAAGAAACTATGAAAAAATATGGATGTAAAAAGGATATAATAAACACTGAATCAGGAGATTTTGATATAAGATTATTCGGTGAACATATCCTGTATCCTGATAAACCTGTTCCTGTCATTGCCGAATTGCTGGAAATACCGGGGATTATGGATAAGGTAAAATCTACTATGAAAGGAGGAGTTCAGAGACAGGAATTCACTGATTTTGCAAATTTTCTTAAAAAAAATGAGAGAGCAAGGATTATAATTGAAAGATATCAGTCGGAGAATCTGCTTAAAAGAATTTCTATCTCCCTGTCTCTTGGAGTTAAGGAGATTTACTGGGCAAGTATAAAAGACAGTGATACTCCCATAGACTGGTACTGGACAATAATGAGTCTCTGTGATGAGTCAGGAAGAAAAAAACCTCATTTCTACACATATAAACTCACCATAAAAAAACTTGAACACTTCACGAAGGCAGAAGAAATTAATTTTACTTATTCTGTGAAAGTGATAAAATTTACTTTCCGTGATAAAGGGCCGATTTTTGTTATCTGGAATGAGAAGGATGATAAAAAAATAGATTTCTCCCGTCAGGTTTCAACTTCTGATGTTAAAATCACTCATATAGTTACAGAACAGAATGAAACTGATAAGGATGTTAAAATAGAAATTGTTCCGACTAATTCAATTCAGGTTAATAAAACACCGATTTTTCTGGAAGAAGTAGACAGATAAGTATAATACCGGGTGTTCCGTGGGAAACAGGTAGAATATTACGAGGGAATATACTCAAAACCCTTATGGAACAATAAATTTTTTATTTTTTTATTTTCCAAAATTTTAGCCATTTTAGACCCTGAAAAATAGGAAATAAAAAAGTAATAGAAAGTTTGATAGTCTTCCGATTGTACTTTGATTTAGAAAAAATGGCTAATTTGTTGAGTTTTTAGACTATAATAAAGCTAAATTTTTCAAGGATAACTCGTAATCAAAGTATTAGCGGAACAGCATCTAAAATTTTATCTAAAGCTTTATTTACGGCATAAAAAATGAAAAATCCTATACTCTCAAGTTAAAACTCAATTTTTTACCGATTTATTAAGAAGATTTTCCGGAAAAACAGTAAGATTTTTATCTTTCATATACTGCTCCAGAGATCTGTGAAACAATTCAGCAGCATATAAACCACGAATGCTAAGATTTTCATTGTCAGGTAAGGGTTCCGTTCTTTTTAATACTATCCCTTCCTGAAGTTTTGCCTCTCCTTTTTCACCTGAAAGCTCTGATATAATTCTTATAAATTCTAAAGGATTATCTTTTATGAAATCTTTTTCTATTAAATCTAGATCTGTAAGACTATGGCCAATCTGTCTGAAATTATTACAATTCTCTATATTTTTAATAGTTCCCATAAGAATTTTATCTCTATCAATTCCCGGGAAAAACTTCTGATTTGAAATATCCAGAAGTTTATCTAAAACAGTATTCCCTTCACTATCTTTAATTTGAAATCTTTCAGGCCTGTCTAACATACCTTCTAGAGCACGTAAAGGCTGGTTTGTATTTAAAGATATTTCTTTAATTTTTTCTTTATATTCTTTATTCAGGGAAGACTCTTCTTCAAGATAAAAATCTAATATGAAACTCATAGTTTTTCTGTCATTGGGCAGGTTATAACTGTAAAGTTGTTTATGAAATTCATCTTTAGTAATTCTTATATGTCCCCCTGATTTCCCGTTATAATAACTCAGGATGGCCTCCCTTTTTGGAGTATCATCAGATAGTAAATCTGTTTTAGAACCACTATCAAAGTCACCGTGAGGATTTCTGAGATAGACATATTCATCATCAATATTTTCTACAGCTAATTTATGATATCCCTTACCATCAGATGATTCATCATCTTTACCCCATGTAAGTGTTACAGGAACCTCTTTCCCCGAAGAAAGAGATGCTTTTATTTCCTTTTCTATAAAGTCACTTTTTATATTATAATTTTTTTCTACTACACTATCATAGGGAAGTACTGCATTGAGGGCTTTATTTAATTCTTCATCATAAAGTCCTTTGTAATCTTTTTCAGGTGTTCCTTTACCTATTAATTTTTTTAGTGTACCATCATTTACCTCATCAGGATTTACTTCCTCCAGTTTGTAATGTTTATCTGCTTTATTATCATAGATTTTATCTTTGCCATTTGCATAGTTCATCATACTTGCCTGATAGATTCTGTCTATATCACGTCTGCCGCTGTCATCTTCATATTTTATACCGTCAAGTCTTTTCATCGTATCACCATTACGGAGTTTAACATTACCTTCTATATCTGTAAGTCCTGAGATAATCCTTACATATTCTGCAGGATGATTTTTTGCATTAATATATTCCAGAGTTGTTACAGTGCATGTACCTTTGTGTCCCTGGTGAATAACATCCGGTCTGAGAATAGTTTCAATTGTCTCATTCATTATCTTTTCTCCATCAAGAGGAGAAGTAAAAGACTGTTCATTCATTTTTGAAAGATTATGCAGAAGGCTATTGCCGGTATTGTCTTTATTCTGCAGTTTTCCACTCTCCAGAAGGGCTATAAGATTTTTATCAACTCCTTCCTCTGTGGAACGACCGAAAAGTTTTCCTAAAAAGCTTTTTTTAGTATCTTCTTTATAAGATAAATTCAGGAATGTTAGCTGTTCTTTTTCTGTAAGATTTTGAAACTGTGATAATCTTTTGGGAGAATATTTTATCAGATCAAGAACTTTTTTCTGTCCTTCAGTTATTAAAGAATAAAGTTTTTCCAGATTACCGGTGTTACCCTTTAAAACAGGAGGTTTCTCTTCAGTTTTTGCACTTATTACAGGAGGAACTAATTTCTCTGTCAGAACAGAAGGTTTCTCTTCAGTTTTTGTACCTATTACAGGAGGAACTGATTTCTCTGTCAGAACAGAAGGTTTCTCTTCAGTTTTTGCACCTATTACAGGAGGAACTGATTTCTCTGTCAGAACAGAAGGTTTCTCTTCAGTTTTTGCATCTATACTCTCCGCAGGTATTTCTTTTTTTACCTCTTTTATTTCGTCCCCTGTTTTTTTCACTCCCAGTGACATCATGTCAACAATTTTATCATTTATTTTTTTGAAACTTAATCTGTTCTCCCCTGTCTTTCTTTCTCTTACTTTCTCTGGAGAAAGATTTTTAAGGTTAAACATACTGGTAAAATTCTCATTTGTATTTTTAATACTATCCTTTACCCTGTTATAAAAAGGTGTTTCCTGCCAGTTTTGTATCACAGGTTCCTGGAATGAAAAAGGCATCCAAGACATACCGAAAGGATTGAAAACTGGCCATGATGGGAAAGCACAGAAAGGCATGAAAAAAGGAGAAAAGAAAGATAAAGGGTTTGAAAGGAAATTATCAAAACTGAAAGACGGTATATAGAAAGGTGATTCAAGTATAAATTTATCAGATTTATTATAAAAATTATTATCTTTATTTTTATTATCTTCCGGTAAAAGATTTTCCCTTAAGGCAGAGTGTTCTATTTCAGATTTACTCCTGGTTTCATCAGAAATTTTTCTTTCCCTATTATTTTTTTCATCATGAGATCTGTTATCTATTGTTTCTTTTTTCTTTTTACTTTTCTCTGAAGATAAAGGTTCTTTCTCAAGTTTATCCTTTAGCAATCCCTTTTCTTCTGCCTTTGTACTTAGTGTTGCCTGTTCCGAAAGCCTTTCTCCTCCTTTTTTTGAGCTTCCTTTTCCCTCATCTATTTCTGTGAAGTCCTTCTGCCGGGGCATATAAAAATCTTTTGTTTCTTGAAGATGTTTGTTAAGATTTTCATGGTTAATAGCTTCTTTTTTACCTGTTACAGAACTGTCAGAAACTCTGCCTTTCTGTATGGCATGCCCTATATATGTATTTTGAGGATAAATCAAATAGTTGTTTGTATCAATATTATTCATTTATAATCTCCCTATATAATGAAATTAAAAAAGAAATTTTATTACTTTATCAGGAATAGTATCTGCTGGATAGTTTTATGGAAGAAATCTTTTACTGTTCAGGAAGATGCTTCTATTTTTTCTCTTTCTTTTAAAATTTTATTAACCTTAAATCCCGTAACTGCCGCTCCGCCCAGAACTGCCAGTGCCGCTCCTGGAGGGCCTGCTATAGCAGAAAAGAGAAGTGCCATAGGAATTGAAGAGATGGCGCCGCCCAGGGCGCCTGCTGCAGTTTTACCTTTAATACCCAGGTTTTTCGTGAGAGGTTTGAATATTTTTGTAAAGAAATTCTGCACATCTTCCATTATATTTCTCTGAATCTGGCCGAATTTCGGACCTACGGCAGTTGCAAGAACACCTGTAATGGCTCCCAGTATACCGTTGACGGCCATTGCTACAGGTCCTCCTATTGCTCCACAGGCAGCTCCCGTAACTGCGCCGACCCCGGCAGCAGTCAGATATTTACCTGCTTTATTTTCTACCATACCTCCTGCCGCACCGGCCAGGGCGCCTGATATGGCAAGTAAAGGACTTGCTCCGAAAGCTGACATTGCACTTCCTGCAATCATACCGGTACTGGAACCGTCTTTAACATCGCCCATACAGCTTCCCTGCATGGTTCCACTTACGCCGGACAGTCCTCCTGTAATGGCAGTAAGAGCCAGTCCTGAAGGTGAAATGGAAGAACTTACTCCATTAAGAGCAGATGCTATAACCATAAGAGCCGTTATGGCTGCTGTATTTCCAACAGCTCCTGCTGTAAAGGCTGCAGCCACAGCCTTTCCGAGGGATTCTGTTTTCTCTCCAACCTTTATACCAACTGCTCCTCCAATAGCTCCTCCTGCTGCATTAATTGGATGTCCACCTGACATCATACCTGTAAGACCTCCGCTGAAAGCAGCTATTTTAGGGGAAGCTTCTATTGTGTCAGCACTGGTTGTTGGTCTGGGTTTTGTATAGTCTGAAATCTTTTTTATACCTTTTGATAGAAAATTTTTAAAGTCATCATTACATCCATGTTCTTCAGGGGAAGAAATATGAACGGAATCAAGAGAAATATCTTCCTTTTTATCAGGTAGATTTATCCTGTTTTTATTTAAATCTCTTATTATATTAGATGAAATTTTCATAAAAAATAAACCATTAATTACTGACTGCTGCTAAAATAGCTCCTTCAATCTCTTCTGCTACATCACCGGGCCTAGCATAGCCTGCAATATAACCTGGCCTGAATTTACTACCGGTTCAACCAGGGTTTCACTTATATATAAATAATTGTCTAACTTTTTCCTGTACCTGCTTCAAGAACTGCTGCTGTAAGAGCTCCGCCGATACCTCCTGCTACGGTTCCTATAACTGCATAGGTTACAATATTTTCCAGTCTTATTGTATCTGCATTTGATTTTTTCGCTTCTACCGTGGGGAGTTTAAACTGTGTTTTCTTGATCCAGATACCTCCGTCACCATCACTGCCCATTTTAAATCCCGGATCAAATTTTCCTCTGATTTCAACAGAATCATATGGTTCTGCATCTATTAATTTCTGGGCTCTCATGTTGCCGTAAATTCCGCCGCCCACTGCTCCGAGTGTGGCTCCCGCTGCTGCTCCTTTAAACATTTTTCTTCCTAATGGCTGCATATAATTCCCCGTTGATTTATATTTATGTAAATTCAGGTAATATCACTTAAACCTACATAAAAACAACGTTAACCAAAAAGGTTCTTATCCGATCTCATTATTATGTAAACATTACATAAATCATGATCGCTTTTGATTACGTTATTTCAACTTTCTCCTTTCTTTATTGATATTTGTAAACTCTTGATATACCTTACCAGTAAAATTCGGGCTTTACTATCAATCATTTACTTATCTAAGAATTTACCTTATTTAACTCGGCTTTTTAGCCATCAGTTGAAAATTTAGTTTTCTTAGATATATTTACATAATTTTGCTTAAAACTTTTTTAACTGTTAAAAGCCTCCGTACAAATAATATATCATTTATATGATAGCAAAAGTATATCTACTAAACAAGGAATTAAATGTTAAAATTATGTAAACTTTTGAGAAAATTTTGAATCACTGTGACAGATATTACTGACCTGAGCATAAGCATGTAATAAAAGTCTTCCTCCCGTCACGCGTCACGAGAGCAAATATGTATTATTTATAATCACCACAATAAAGTAGGATTTTTTTTCTTATCTATTGAATATTATAATAATTATACATTTTTATAGATTTTTGTGAGGCAATCAATATGGTTATATACTGTAAGAATTGCAACAAAGAAAACAGCAGGACAGATAAATTCTGTATTAACTGCGGTTCTCCTCTTGATATAATATCAGATAATATTCAGCATCTTACTCAGGGAGGAAGAAAAATCTGGTCATTCAGGACAGATACATGGGGATATCTGGCTTCTTCTAAAATGGATGGATGGGGTTATATGGGGGTTTATTCGAGTCCCTGTGTGGCAGACGGTCGTGTTTATGCCGGATGCTGTGCAAGAAGACTTTACTGTATTGATGGAAAGGAAGGAAGAAAAGTCTGGGATTTTGAAATAGGAAATATTTTTCCATTTTTCAAAGGAGTGGAATCCAGCCCATGTATTTCAGACGGTTATATTTATTTCGGATGTAATGATGGAAACCTTTACTGCCTTGATACAGGGAAAAGAGGAATTACTGCAGGCAATACACTGAGCGGACAGAGTTGAGTCATATTAATTTTTTTATAAAAAATTCTTGACCCTGTAATAAAAAACCTGTGATAGAATTAAATTAAAGGTAAATATTACAATAACAGGTTACAAATTTCTAATTTTTTATTATGGAGGGATTATCAATGTACAGATATTTAATCAGGAAAAGAATTGATAAAAACCTGAAGGCTTTTACTCTTATCGAACTTATGATTGTATTTGCTATCATAAGCATTATTGCCGTCATTTTAATACCTGCCTTTCTCAAAGCCAGAGAGAAAGGAAAGAGGCAGGGAGGGGAAAAGACAGGGCAGGTTACGGCTGTTCAGGATGAAACTCTGCGTAGAAACATAGAATTACCTTACAGAATGAAACCTGAAGGTAAATTACCTTTCTTTTCTTCTGAATCCATAAAGATAATTCTCTCTGTAAAACCTCACAGGATTGGTATGGATGTTTATAACCGTTTTGAAGCAGACTTTAAAGGTCAGTTTTTATTGAAGGGTATAAAAAATGAACAGATCCGTCTTGATTTCAGGTTCCCCCGTGGAACTACTGAAGCAAGGGATGTATCTTTAAAGTTTATTACGGAAACAGGTGCAGTGGAACCGGAAAATGTCATATATGACAGAGAAGGTATTTTCTGGGTTGGAATTCTTCCGGAAAATAAAGAGATTAAAGCAGAAATCTCTTTTATTGCCATGGGACGTAACAGTTTTGAATATATTCTTCCTCCTTCACAGAGAGCAAACATAGTAGAAATTGAACTTACTATGAAGGAAGAACTGGCATATATTATACCTGATTGGGCTTTACAGCCCACTTCTGTGAGTGACGGGCTTATTGCCTGGAAATTCAATAATCTTGTCACAGACAGGGATATAACTGTAGAGTTTCCTGAAGCTCTCAGTCCTCTGGGAAGGGTTGTTCTTATGTGTAAACTCGTAGGAATAGCTGTCCTTTTCTTCGGTCTCGGCTTCTGGTATCTCTGTGCTCTTTATAAACCTGAAGGACTTATAAGGTTCAGATTTCCCCACTTCCTGCTACTTGCCCTTACCTATTCACTTTTCTTTGTAATTTTCGGTGTCCTTGGATTTCGCGGAAATATGTCTACTGTGACTGCCATAGGAATTTCCGCCGCTCTTTCTCTACCTCTTTTAACTCTTCATGTTTCCAGAATAATAGATATGAAATTTGCCCTTACGAGAAATCTCCTTTTTTCTATATTTACACTGGGTCTGGTAATAAACGGAGTCTACGGAGGAGTTCTGAGAGATTATATATTTATCGGAGCAGTATTTATTATTATAGCTTTTTTAACTCTCACCTTTCGACTGTGGCTTTCCAATAGAGAGAAGTGGATAAAAATAGTGGAAGAAGATCTCATGAAAAAACTGGAAGATCTCGGACAGATAGTCAGTGATTCTATGGATATGTATCATAAGTCAGAGCAGTATTCCACGAAGTGTAATTCAGAGGTAAAAGAAGAACTGCAAACGTGCCGTAAAAATCTTGCTGATAGATGTAGAGAATTTAAAGGTCTTGTTGAGGAACGTTACAAATTGACTTCAGGAACATATGGAAGTGAGTCTGAATATATACGTAATTCTCTTGGAGGAAAAATAGCCTTTCTGAAAGACAGAATACTTGTTTATAAAAATGATCTGGAGCTATTTCTGGAACCTTTTCCTCAGGAAGAAGAAAGTAAAACTGTTGCGACTGGAGAGGAAAAAAAGACCGTGGAGATTACAGAAGGAAAGATTCACTGTCCTGCCTGTGGTTTTGGCTCAGACAATAGTCCCTACTGTCCGAACTGCGGAACAATAAGGCCGAAGGTAATTATCTGTGAGCAGTGTAAAGACACTATAAAAATACCTCTTCATATTGTTAACAGGGAATTATTGAAAGACCCTGTTTACTGTATGAAATGCGGGGCAAAGGAGAAGCTGGATTAAGAGGATAATGAGATTACCGGGATTATTATTGGTAATAATCCCGGTAATCCTTTTAATCCTCTCTTTGCCATGTTAATTAAGAGGCTTAATCTCCAGTTTATAATAATTCAGCAGTGTAATCTCCATTGCCGTTATATTTTCAGCAGTTTTGCATTCCATAGCAGGGAATTGTATTGCCATTTTAAGAAATATGGGATCTGATGCCGGAGGAGTAAGGGTTATATCAATATCTTTCTGTATTACAAATCTATAGGGATCCTGAGATGCAAAGAAATAATCTTTACATGCTTTTATATCATTATCTGTAATCTCCGGCATAGTTTTACTCATTTCTTCTGCAATCTGTGCTACAGAGGTATCGGCAGGGATCCATCCATAATTGGGAAGATAAAATTCTGACCAGAAATGAGGCGACTCTGTTCCCAGAATCATCTGATAGCCTCCTGTAGTCCTGGCAGGTATGCCAATAGATCTGCAGAGGGCGGAAAAATAGGCAGCCTGAGTGCCGCAATCTCCGTAACCATGGTTATGAATATAGATGGACTCGGCTATTCCTGTTGCATCTAAACTGAGATGGGGCATAAGGCTGTATTTTATATTATTAACAATATAATAATATATTTTTTTTGCAGCTTTACAGGGATTTTTTTCACCTCCTGCTATTTCCAGTGCTTTTTCTTTTATTTCAGGTGTTATTATGGTATTTCCCCGTGAAGAAGTATACTGTTTGTAAAGAGGACTTTCCCTGTCATATTCTCCTGCATTGTCTGGATCAATTATAAAATTCTGTTCATAGCGGGTAAAAAGGAATTGTATTTTGCATTTGAGATCTCCTTTGACCTTTTCAAGAGGTATTTCCATAAAGGCAAGTCCCAGGTCGGAATCTATCTGAGGAGGTATTTTAACATATTCTTCCGGGGTAATAGAGATTATCTTTACATCTCTCTGAGCACCTGTAAGAACAGGCAGAGGAAACCAGAGTTTTAATAAACCTGTTCCCGGCAATTTATCTTTAGGTATATCAAGTGTATGAGTCCCCAGGAATGTTACAGGATTTCTATAGGGCTGCCATAATTGTCTGGAATAATTGCTTTCAGGAGTAGGATAGATAATATTTTTTAATTTAGCGAAAGATTTTTTATTTTTTTCATAATCATTCGGGTCATCGATTTTAATATCTTTATATCTATAATTAAGGTTTTCAAGAAAATGTGTGGAATAATATTTTGTTCCATCAATAATTATATTATCTATTCTTTCTTTTATCCAGAAATTTCTTACTTCTTCAGGGGTATTTTTAAATTTCTCAGAGAGCATTTCTTTTACCTTATCTTCTGCGTATCCATAGTCCATGCAGATTTTATTTATACGATCCACTGAGGCACGGCATGTATCTACTTTTGTTGTTTCACCTGTCTCTGCAAACTCTTTTCTTGCTTCATCATATAATCTGCAGGCTTCTGTATAACTGCCGTTTTTTTCAGCCTCCACAGCTTTTTCATATAAAACATCTCCATTACCTGCAAGAGCTGACAGTGTAAACTGTGATAGAAACATAAGAAACATAAGAAAAATGATTTTTTTCATAATATAATACTCCTTTTATATTTAATGAGTGAATGATGAGCTTATTACCGAACCAGATAAGGAATGAATTGAAAATAACTGTCGCAGATGAGGGTGTTGGGTGTTGGGTGTCAGGTGTTGGGTTAAGAAGTGAAAACCCAAAACCCAAAACCCAAAACCTAAAACCCAAAATTCAAAACGTGAGACAATTAATAAATTTTCATTCCTAAGTTATAAAATACACCATAAAAATTTACTATTTATGCATGTCTCTTATCTTTTTGACTTCTTCTTCACCGAGGGGCCTGTCATAAATAAGAACTTCGTCTATTTTCCCGTCAAAAGGTTCAAGAAATTCTTCTGCCGGGTTTTCCCCTATGGAAAGAGTATTAGTATCTTCTTCATAACCTATATCGTCAATCTTAAAGGATTCGGCATTTTTATAAAAGGTTATTCCACTGCCGGGTTTATATACGGCACATAAAAATTGCCATGTACCCACATCGACAGGCATTTCGGTACAGTAATGCTCATGACCTGTAAATACAAACCATTTATCAAGATCTCTTAAGATTGACCAGTCAAAATCTCCATTGTCAAAACTTATTACCTGATGTTTTCCTTCGGAAATACTCGAAGGATAAACCCAGGCACAGAATGTTGCACCTTTAGAACTTTCAGATTGATCAATTTTCATATCTACTTTTACGACATGTTCTTCTCCCTGAAAATCCAGGGCTTTCCCGTATTTCCCTTCAGTCCATGTTGCTCCTGTAATAGAACCTTCTTTTCCGTTCTTTGAAGAATCTTTTGCTATATTGCCTTCTCCTTCGTCAAATTTCCAGTAACCTGTAAGGCCATCTGTTACAGGAAGGTTTTCTATTTCAGAAGAAGTTTCTGTCACTGCCGGAGATGGGGTTTCTGCCGAAGAAGGTTCTTTCTCCACAGGAGAAGATTTGGGTGTCTGTGCCGGGGATGGTTCCGGTGCTCTGTCTACCTTTAAACAGGTTATGCAGGATATAGAGAAAATAGATACAAAAAAGAGACACAACATTAATATTCCAATTTTTTTCATAATTTAACATTCCTTTCATTTTTTTTATATAATCGTGACGCGTAACGCGTCACGTGTGACGCGAGTCAGGAGACTATTAATTAAATTCAATTCCTTATTATAATTAAGATAAAAAATATTATTCTCAGGCTATTACAAAAATTCCTCCTGCAGTTGTGTCGACAGTATTTAATCCGGGAATATTTATACTGCCTCCATCTGGTTCTTCTTTTCTGTAGTATGGAAGTAAAAGATTTACCGGCTCTTTGTTCCCGGCAATTACAGACAGGGCAGATGAAAGAATATCTTCCATACTACCTATACCTGTAACAGTAATGTTTTTTATCTCTTCTTCCCACAGGGAAATATCACTTAAATCTCCTTCCCTGACAAGTTCTTCTTTTAATGCATCTTTTGCTGCAAAGAAAGCAAAACCTTTCTCCAGAGGGCTGTTAAAAGACGGCCATTTTTCTTTCAGCTTCTCTATAGATTTCTCTGTATCTTCTCTTTCTTTCTTTTTTCCTGAGATTTTATAGAGTTCTAAAGACATCATTACTGACAGACTGACAGAAATACCTGAAAGATTATCCAGATTGTTCTGAATATAATAAATGGCTTTACTTAACTGTCCCCTGTAGTTTCCTGCTTTATTCGTATGACCATGTTTTATGAAAGCAAGAACTGCACAGACCGTTGCAATTACTCTCTTATTCAGATCAGCATCATTACTCCAGAGGCCTTCTGCACTCTGATTTCTGGCAAGATATTTAAAAGACCGGTCAATCATTTCAGGACTTACCGGTAACTGATTGGGAACAGAAGATATGTTTTCCCCTGCAGAAATAGATTCTTTATAAGATATTGAGCTTTCTGACCTTTCTTCAGGAACTGGCGGTGAATATTCTCCTTTATCCGGACATAATTTCACATCTGCCGGGGCATCATCACATTCATCAATGCATAGTTCCAGAGGGACATCATCATAAACAAGACCTTTATATTCTTCTTCTGCGCCGGAAGATCGTAAAGATTCTGACCTTTCATCACAGCGTGATATAAGTTCTGGTCTTAAAATCTCTTTTGAAGAAGGTGATGGAGGAATGTTTTCAGATACACTCAATCTCATCTGCAGAGGGGGAGCACTTAGTTGAGGCCCCGGAGAAGGTGCCCTATTTGCTACTACTCCCCGTGGTATATTCATAATACCTGACATGGGTCTTCCTCCATTCCTCGCCTGGGGTGAAACCATACTTATTATACCTGACGTGGGTCTTCCTGTTCCTCTCGAAGGAGACGGAGAAGGAGATAAAGTTTTCATAACAGGTGACACAGATCTTCTGAGCATTCCCGGAGGGGAAACTAAATTCCATTTTCCTGAAGAAGGAGAAGATGCCTGTGGTACAGGACTCCTGTCAGGCAAAGTCTTTTTCATTCCTTCAGGAAGTAAGGACGGCACAGTAACCCTTATGATTTCTTCCCTTTCACTGACTTCTCCCTCTTCCACTGCCACAAGGGATGTATAGGGAGTCATAAGTTTATATCTCATGGCAATACCTATTATTTCTTCCCTTATAGAATATTTTTCTTTCGGATTTTCTTTCTCTTTTTTCAGGAGATGGTGTATCCTTTGTTTTGCCCACATAATTTCTACAACAGGATATTCTTCTGATACTTCAGGTAATTCCACATCTATTTCCTCTGTGAAACTTCCCGATACTGTCATAGCCTTTACAAAAACTTTACCTTTTCCCGAAGAATGAAATCTTCCCAGAAGATAAAGAATCTGTCCGAAGTAGAGATCAGATATAGATACCGGATATATATCTGATACCGAGGCATTTTCCCACTCCACCGATATATCTGTAAGTATGGGAAAGGCTGTCTGATTGGAAAATTTCTGTATTGCCTCTTCTATATCCTGTTCGAGCGTGAGATACTGAACTGTTCCTTTCCCCATTTCTGCCATTCCATCCAGAAGATTTCTATTTACAGTCGTGCCTATGCCGAAGGTGAATATTCTTGATTTACCTATAGTGCGCTGAATTGCACCTAAAATTTCATCTACATTTTTCACTTCTCCGTCTGTAAGGAAGATTATCTGTCTTAAATAGTTCGATTCTACAGGATGCCTGAGTACCTGCTTCATTGCCATAAGTATATTTGTGCCTCCTGTGGCATGAATGGAATCTATAAAGACATCTGCATTTTGAAGATTTACATCATTGAATGCCAGAGATTTATAATGAATATTGTTTGTATAGGTGCTGAAGGTTATTATATTAAACATATCTCCAGTTCTAAGAGTCCTCAAACATGCTTTAAGAGCCTTTCTTGCCTGATCTATGGGGGTAAAATTAGTTCTGCCCCAGCTCATAGAACCTGACCTGTCAAGGACAAATATCATCTCTCTTTTTACCATCTCTTCGGGACCATAGTCCATTTTCGGTGTTACATGGAGCATAAAAGCTCCCGGCTTTCCTTCTTTCCTGTAAAAAGAAAGAGAAGTTTCCAGTCTTTCCCCTGTAGAGGAATATTTTAATATAAAATCTTTATTCGGAATTTCCCCTTCTCTTGCCAGTTGAATATGTCGTATATATTCACTTTTTTCTTCTATATAAAGAAGATGGGTCGGAGATTTTACTTCTCCCACAGGGAAACCTGCATCCAGATTTATAAAGATATTTATTTCTCCTCTTTTACCGGTAAAAGTATTTTTCTCTTCCGGCCTTTCTCCACTTTTCTGTGATATAACCAGAGGAATTACCATCTCATATTCACCGTCATCATATTTAATCGTCTGATAGTATTTTAGAGTAACAAGTATTTCTTCCCCCGGTTTTATATTTGCCACAGAAATATTGAATATATTTTCTTTCTGTTCTTCCAGGAGTGATGCCTTTTTACCCTCATTCATTGCTTCTTCATAGGTTCTTTTAGCTTCCTCTTTTTCTTTTATCTTACCTTTAATTATTCTTTCCCCTGCTTTTATTTCCAGGTCATAAACTGCTCCGTCTCCCGGGAGGGGGAATACATAGAAGGCTTCGATGTTTTTATCCAGATTATTCTGAAATTTCTGTATAACTTTCACATCTGCAATCATACCTTTAATGTCTGCTCTTATTTCTGTATATTTCAGGATAAGAGGGTCTTTTATACCTGTGGCAAAGATTGTTCCAGATGTGATTTTATAGAAGCTCATATCTACATCTTGATCGATATGATGAATGTGCTCCAGTTCTTTACCGCAGACCTGACAGTTAAAAGAAGGGAAATTACTCTTTGCTCCACAGTGAAGGCAGTATGTTGAAGCCTGTTCAGCACTTTCAAATTGTAAGCCACAGAAAAAGCACATAAGAGCATTGGAACGATTTTTCTCTCCACACGATGGACATTCAATAGAGTTATCATAGTTATAAACAGGTTCCGGCGGCGGAGGAGGGGAAATGTAACCCAGTTCTTTTATCATTCTGAGTGCTTTAGAGAATTTACAGTCAATATCTAAAATAAGCTCACACATATGTATGGCTTTATCTTTAAGATCCTGTTTCAGATAAAGTTCTGCAGCCTTATAATATGCTTTTATTGCTTCTTCAGTCTGACCTCTGATTTCGTATAATTCTCCAAGTTTCCCGGCAGCTTCTGCTTTTACGGGATTTATATCCAGTATTTTTTGAAAAGCCAGAATTGCACTGTCTATCTCACATTTTTCCTGACATACAAGTCCCAGCTCTGTAAGTGCTTTTATATTGGTAAGATCATATCTGAGTATAAAACGAAAAGCATTTTTTGAATCTTCCAGCTCTCCAAGTTCCCTGTAAATAATACCGAGATTAAGGTGGGTTTCCGTATCATCAGGCTGAAGGACTGTCACTCTTTTAAAAGTTTCTGCCGCTTTAAGAAGTTCCCCTTTTTCCCAGTATGCCCTTCCTAATTCTTTATACTGGTCTATACCCTCTTTTATACGTCCCTGTTTCACACTCATAATAGCCATTTCAAGTCTGGCATTCAGATTATCCGGGTCTAACTCTATACCCCTCTTTATGAATTCAAAAGACTTCTCCGGCTGATTTACCATTGAGCATATTCTGGAGAGGAAAAAGCAGGTGTCTCTTGCTTTATCATCATTTCCCATGGAGAGATAAATGCCAATGAGTTTTTCCCAGACCTGTATGTTTTCAGGCTCAAGTTTTATAATTCTGTTACAGACTATTTCCGCCTGTTCTGAAGAGTTACTCCTTATATATAAATCTACCAGTTTCAGACTTATCTCTTTAAATTTCGACAGAATTCCTCTTTTTGCATATAAATTAAGAAGTTCATAGTAGACATCAATATCTTCCGGCCTGGATTTGAGCAAAATTTCATATTCTCTTATTTTCTCATCCATATTTTCAATAGAAATAGAATTTCCATTAATATTTTTTAACATTTTAAAACGCCTCCCTGCAGTTTATTATTACCTTATAATATAAACTTTCGGAATCCTGTAAACTACCATGACCGGATGAGCACAAAAAAAAATGAGAATCTGTCCTCCCATTACGCATTACGCATTACGCATTACGATTCTCATATAAATTCCGGTTCTGGCACAGCACAAAAATCCCCTGTGCAGTAGTGTCAACAGGATTTAACTCGAAAATATTTATACTCCCCTCCTGTGGCCCCCCTCTTACATAATGGTTTATTAAAAGATCAACAGAAGAATTAATAAAATCTTCTTTCCCTGATATGATACAGAGGAAAAGAGCAATTATATCATCCATTTTTGCTATATTAGAGATCATTTTTGCACTGTCTTTTCCCTCTGATAGCCATTTATCTGTTTCAGGCAATTCTTCTTCTGACATAAGCCCTGATGTTACAGCAGATTTTACCGATAGAGATGCAAAGGTTTTTTCAGTGGGATTTTTAAATTTATACAAGTTATCTTTCAGTATGGCAATGGCTTTTTCTGCATCCTTTCTTTCCTTCTTTTTATCAGAATGTTTGAAGATTTCTATAAAGACCATTGTAGAAAGTGCCAGGGCCATGCCTGAAAGATTATCTATATGACTCTGAATAAAATAAACAGCTTTACTTACCTGAGGAATATAGTTTCCTGCCTTACTGGTATGCCCTTCTTTTATAAATGCAAGAAGAGCCATAGATGTAGATATTACTTTCTTCTCTTCAAGCACTTCTTTACTCCAAGAACCGTCTGCATTCTGGTTTCTTACAAGATATTTAAAGGTTAAATCAATCATTTCAGGTGTTATTTTTTCACCACTCTTCATTTCACATACCTGTGGCTCAGGACTCACTGGACTCTCATCAAAATCTTCTTCACATTCAAAAGACAGCGGCCCACTCTCTTCCCATACAATTCCTTTTTCATTTTCAGCCTCATCCATTTTATCTGCAGGAGGTAAAGTGCTGAAAGCCGGATCGGTGAAAGGCCGGGGTGTTCTGGAATAAATGGCTCCTCCAGTGAAAACCTCTTTACCTGCAGAAGGTGCCGGCAATGGATCTTTCTGGAAAGCTGAAGGGCCTGGAGAAGGACATTCCTCTGACATGATTGCTCTTCTCATTAAAACAGGTCCAGAAGAATCATCTCTTTTTATATTGATTATTGCTGACATTGGCCTCGGTGTATATCTGGCAGGACTGTGTGACAGTTTCATTGTGGAACCATGGTCAGCACTCAGGACAGTTCTCTGTGCCGGCCCTGCAAAGGCATCTCTGTTCAGCCCTTCAGGCACCATGGAAGGCACATCTACTCTCATGATTTCTTTTTTCTCCTTCTGTTCTTCATCATCATCTCCCTCTTCCACCGCCACAAGTGATGTATAGGGACTCATAAGACTGTATCTCATGGCTATTCCTATGATTTCATCCCTTATTTCATGTTTTTCTTTTGGTTTTTCTCCCATTTTCTTTAAGAGTGAGTCAATTCTTTTTCTTGCCCATATTGTTTCAATAAGGGGATATTCTGTGGATTCATCAGGAAGATCTATCTCTATTTCCTGGCGGAATTCTCCTCCTCCTGTCATAGCCTTTAATATGGCAGTAGCTTTCCCTGATGAGTGAAAACGGCCAACTGTATAAAGAACGTGACCGAAATAGAGATCCGGGATTTTTACAGGGTACATATCTGCTACAGAAGCATCTTTCCATTCAAGGGATATATCTGTAAGTATGGGGAAGGATGTCTGATTGGAAAATTTCTGTATAGCCTCTTCTATATTTTCGTTAAAGGTAATATACCGGGCAGTTCCTCTGCCCATTTCTACCATGCCGTCAAGGAGCAGTCTATTTACGGCAGGGCCTATTCCGAAGGTAAATACTCTGGATTTACCGAGACTTTTTTTAATTTCCTGAAGAACGAATTCTTCGTTCCCCACTGCTCCGTCTGTAAGGAATACAATCTGTCTTACATAGAGTTTATTTGCCGGAATTTTAAGTGCTCCTTCCATGGCAGAGAGTATATCTGTTCCCCCTCTGGCTCTTATACTGTCGATGTATCTGTCTGCCCTGAGGAGATTTGTATCATTGAATTCAATTGATTGACTCTCCAGATGTTCAACTCTGTCGTCAAAGGCTATAATAGAGAAAATATCTCCTGCTCTCATGGTTCTCAGGCATGCTTTAAGGGCTTTCCCTGCCTGTTCCATAGGGCGCCCTCCCATGGAACCTGACCTGTCAAGAACGAAGATTATTTCTCTCTTTACCATTTCATCAGGGCCATAGTCAATCTTTGGAGTTACATGGAGCATAAAGGTTCCAGGCTTAAATTCCTTTCTGTAACAGGTAATAGAAGTTTCTAACTGTTCCCCTGATGAAGAATATTTCAATATAAAATCTTTATTGGGAAGTTCTCCTTCTTTAGCAAACTGAATATGTCTGATATTTTCTCCCTTTTCTTCTATATAAAGAAGATGGGTCGGTGATTTCACTTCTCCCAGAGGAAATCGTGCATCCAGGTTTATAAAGAGATTCACTTCTCTTCCTGCCAGTCTTTTTTCCACAGGAGGAGATATTTTCTCTGAGTCCTTTACCTGTGTTTTATCAATATATTTTGGAGTGATTGTCATAGGGAAGACAAATTCATATTCACCGTCTTCATATTTTACTGTTTCATAATAGGTGAGTGTAACGAGTATTTCCTGTCCATGCTCTATATTTGCCACAGACATAGTGAAAATATTTTCTCTTTCCTGTTCCAGAAGGCCTGCTTTTTTCCCTTCATCCCTGGCCTCTTCATAGTTTCTTCTTGCTTCTTCTCTTTCTTTTATGACTCCTTTTATTATTCTTTCCCCGATTTTTATTTCCAGGGAATTTACTGCACTGTCACAGGGAAGAGGAAATACATAGACTGCTTCAATATTTTTATTCAGATTATTTTCAAATTTCTGTATTACCTTTATATCTGCCAGCATTCCTGTAATATTTGCCCTTACTTCTGTATATCTTAAGGGCAGAGTATCTCCCCATGAGGTTATCATAGTGCCTTCAGTATATCTTCTTTTATAAAAACTCATGTCTGTATCCTGGTTTGTATATGCTATTCTCATATTTTTTACCTGCCTTTTTATTAAAATCGTGACGGGTGATGCGTGATGCATAATGAGTGATGCGTGATGCGTGATGCGTGACGGGTGGTTCTATCACTAACCCTTCACTCTTCACTCTTCACCCTTCACCCTTCACTCTTCACCCTTCACCCTTCACTCATTTCATTTTCCTGCCAGTTTACTCTCCGGCCAGGATATTACGAAAATCACTGCACCTGTAACACCAAGATTACCTGCCCAGGCAGCATGTAAACTGCCTTTTTCCGGCCCGGTGCTTACATAATATTTCCCCCAGAAATCCATGCTTGATTTATAGATTTCTTCTTTTCCTGACATTAAACTTATAACAGATGAGAAAAATTCATCTAAAGTGGTTATAGTGGAAACTTCTTTTACACCTTCCAGTGCAGAAGAGATCCATCTGTCAGTTTCAGGAAGGTCTCCTTCTTTAATCAGTCCTGCTCTTAAGGCAGTTCTTGACGCTATGGCAGCAAAGAAACACTCTGAAGTGCTTTTGAAACTCTTCCATGAATCTTTCAGTTTCTTAAGTGCTTTTTCCGCAGAGTCTTTTTCCTTATTTTTCTGTGATATGTTATATAATTCACATAATAACCATGCAGATAAAGAAAGTGGAATTCCTGAAAGGTTATCTATATTATTAACTATATTTGTAATGGCTTTCCCTATCTGCGGCTTATATTTTCCTGTTCTGTCAGTATGTCCCTGGCCGGTAAATGAAAGAAGTGCAAGTGATGTAGATATAATCTTTTTTTCCATTTCATCATCTTTACTGAAATAACCATGGGCAGTCTGATTTCTTATAAGCCATTTAAAGATTGTTTCACTTTCTTCAGAAGTCAATATTACCGGCGAACCGGTTTTACTCTTTTCAGTTCTTCCTGCTTCCTTCTGAATTTCATACAGAGGCGTCGGACTTGCACCCTTTGGAAAAAGTTCCTTTTCTGAAGATAGTCCATCCATTTTTACCTGTTCTAAAGATTCCTGTTTTTTCGGAGTAACCATTGCTTTTACACCATCCAGAACATCTCCTACAAGATTGCTGACTCCGCTTAAGAGAGAGAAACTTTTTCTCTCAGTCGGGAGTAAATCTACTTTAATAAGACCTCCTCCGCCCATGCCAGGAGCAGATCTGCTTCTTAAAAGAGGTGATGGAGTTGCCATTGAACATGTATCATCGCCAGGATCGGAAGGAAGAGGCATTGCCATACATGCCATAGAATGTCCCATGCCGCTTCCCATCATTCCTCCAATGGGAGGAGAAGAAAATACATCATAATTGAGTCCTTCCGGCAATATGGAAGGCACATTGATGGTTATTATTTCTTTTTTTTCTTTCTCTCCCTCTTCTCCTTCGCTCTTCTCAACTGCCACAAGTGATGTAAAGGGGCTCATAAGATTGTATTTCATTGCAATTCCTATGATTTCATCCCTTATAGAAGCTTTCTCCTGAGGATATTCTCTCTGCCTGTCCAGTAAAGAATCTATTCTCTTTCTTGCCCATATTGTTTCTATTATTGGATATTCTTCGTCTTTTTCCGGCAATTCTACAGGGAATTCCTGGTTAAAGTCTCCTTCAGCCATTCTGCTTTTAAACAGTGCCGTTACCTGTCCGTCCGAATAGAAACGGCCCACTATATAAAGAACCTGTCCGAAATATAAATCAGGTATAATGGAAGGATAAAGGTCTGCCACTTTTCCTCCTCTCCATTCCAGATTTATATCGCAGACTATGGGAAAAGCTGTCTGATTTGCAAATTTCTGTATTACCTCTTCTATATCCTGGTCAAGCATGATATAACTGGCAGTCCCTTTCCCCATCTGAGCCATCTTATCCAGTAAATACCTGTTTACGGAAGGCCCTATGCCGAAGGTAAAAATCCTTGCTTTCCCAAGTATTTTCTGCAGTTCTTTTAAGATTTCTTCTTCATTTCCTACTGCTCCGTCTGTAAGGAATACAATCTGTCTGAGATAAATTTTATTTACAGCCATGGTGAGAGCAGAATACATGGCTTTGTGTATATCTGTTCCTCCTCTTGCAGTTGTAGCATCAATAAAAGCTTCTGCTTTTGTAAGATTTTCTTCGTTAAATTCCATTGAAGATGTGGAAAGCTGTTCAATAAATGTATCGAAGGTAATAATATTGAAGGCATCTCCTGATCGTAAGGTGCGAAGGCATGATTTAAGTGCAGCTTTTGCCTGTTCCATAGGGCCTATTACTCCTGAACCGTAGCTCATAGAGCCTGATCTATCCAGGACAAATATCATTTCCCTCTTTAACATTTCCTCAGGGCCGTAATCGAATTTCGGAGTCAGATGAAGCATAAATGTGCCGGGTTTTCCTTCTTTTCTATAAAAAGAGAGTGAATTTTCAAGTTTTTCCCCTGTTGAGGTATATTTTAATATGAAATCTTTATTGGGAATTTCTCCTTCTTTTGCCAGCTGAATATTTCGTTTATTTTCTCCTTTTTCTTCCATATAAAGCAGATGGCTCGGAGATTTTACTTCTCCCAGAGGAAAACCTGCATTCAGATTTACGAATATATTTACTTCTCTCTGAGATGTTTCTGCTACAGGAGGAGAAATCTTCTCATGATCAGATACGGTCGAATTTTCTTTATCGCCTGTATATCTCGGAGTTATTGTCATAGGAAAAACAAATTCATATTCTCCGTCTTCATATTTAACTGTTTCATGATAGGTGAGTGTTACATAAATTTCCTGTCCCGGCTCAACATTTGCAACACTCATAGTGAAGATATTCGGTCTTTCCTGTTCCAGAAGTCCTGCTTTTTTCCCTTCATCCCTTGCTTCTTCATAGGTTTTCCTTGCCTCTTCCCTCTCTTTTACCTCTGCTTTTATTATCCTTTTATCTATTTTTATTTCAAGGTCATTTACGGCACTTTCATGTGGTAAAGGGAAAACATAGATTGCCTCGATATTTTTATCCATTGTGTTCTGGAATTTCTGTATGACTTTTACATCAGCTAAAAGTCCTATGATGTTTGCTCTTACTTCTGTGTATTTGAGAGGGAGAGTAATATTTTCTACTCCTGCAGGTATTACAGTACCTTCTGTAATCTTTCTTCCCATGAAAAATATATCATCTGTCATAATGTTAATACCTCCGTTTATTTCTCTTTTTGTACCGTTGAATATTCTTTTAAGAGAATTAATTCTATTTTTTCTTTTATAAATCCTTCATTAATCCACTATAGGATTATTTTAAACATATAAAGGAAAAATGAAGTTATACAATGAAGCAATAGAATGTTATGATAAAGCTCTATCCATTAATCCTTCCTATAAACTGGCCATAGAAAACAGGGAAAAAGCTTTAAAAGCTCCTGGGAAATAGAATTAAGGAATGACAATTAAATAACTGTCTCATATATATTAAATCGTGACGCGTAACGCGTAACGCGTGACGCGAGGAAATAGACTATTATTTAAATTCTATTCCTAACTTTATTATTTACCCATCTTATGATAAAATATGACGATTATAAAATAGATTGGAGAAAAAATATGAAAAACGGATTAATGCTCCCGGAAAATTACAGACCTTTACTGACTTTAAAAGAAACGGAAAGAGCAATCAGATTGATAAAAGAATTTTTCCAGATAAATCTTTCTGCCAAATTAAACCTTCACAGGGTTACAGCTCCATTGTTTTTAAAAGCAGGAACAGGTATAAATGACGACCTGAACGGCATAGAAAAACCTGTTTCTTTTAATATTAAATACATGGATAATCTGAATGTGGAAATAGTTCAGTCCCTTGCCAAATGGAAGAGAATGGTTCTTGCCGACTATGATTTTAATATCGGAGAAGGCTTATATACAGACATGAATGCCATAAGGCCAGATGAAATGCTGGATAATATGCATTCAATTTATGTCGATCAGTGGGACTGGGAAAGGGTCATATCTAAAGAAGAAAGAAACCTGGATTTTTTGAAATTTATCGTAAAAAAGATTTATAATGCAGTAAAGAGTACAGAAGAATATGTATGCAAGGAATTTCCCTCCGTAAAACCTCTTCTTCCCGAAGAAATTACCTTCATACACAGTGAAGAACTGGAAGAAAGGTATCCCCATCTCGGCCCGAAAGAAAGAGAAGATGAAATATGTAAAGCTCATGGCGCAGTGTTTGTAATCGGCATAGGAGCTGATCTTAAAGACGGAAAACCTCATGACGGAAGGGCTCCCGATTATGATGACTGGATCAGTTCTACAAAGAACGGCTATAGAGGAATGAACGGAGATATTCTTCTATGGTATCCTCTTTTAAACGGTGCCTTTGAAATCTCTTCGATGGGCATAAGGGTAGACAGGGAAAGTCTCTTAAAACAGCTTGAACTTAAAGGCTGTACTGACAGACAGAATCTTTTGTTTCACAGCAGATTGCTGAAAGGCGAATTGCCATTGTCCATAGGAGGAGGCATAGGACAGTCCAGGCTCTGCATGTTTTTCTTAAGGAAAGCCCATGTGGGAGAGATACAGAGCAGTCTCTGGTCTGATGAGATGATAAAGAAATGTTCTGAGAATAATATAGTTCTTTTATAAATTTACGGGAAAAAAAATATTACAGGCTCCATTCAGGAAGCCTGTAATATTTTCAGATAGTTTCGTGTAGCATTGGTCAGGACTAGTTTGTCCTTACTATACGGAATCCTATCACTGCACCTCCGGCCGGGAGGTTACTGGCCCGGCTCGAAGACCGGCTGTAATTTGGATTACCGTAGAATCCGCCGCCACGGCAAATCCGTCCCGGAACCGGCGGAGCTGTTGTCGGGCCTATAGGATTAATCTCGTTTCCACCACTGTAAGTATGGTTATAATCATTACACCACTGCCATACATTTCCATTCATGTCATAAAGACCAAACCCATTGGGTAAAAGTAATCCTACAGCCTTCATATCAATACAATTTCCAGACCACCAGCAATAATTACTTATCAAAAGAGGACTCCCGGGAACAATAGGATCGTAGTTCTCACCCCAGAAATAATCTGTTGTACTGTTCGCCCGACATGCATATTCCCATTCTGCATTGGTAGGTAAACGATAACCATTATTAGCCCTGTGAAAATTAGCTCCGTTAACTCCCCATCTACCTGAACCGTCTAATGTATAGTCTCCGTAGCATTTTGTCAAACCTTCCAGATCGCTTAACCAGTTGCAATATGCCACTGCTCCATACCAGGACACCTCTACTACCGGATGGTTCTCATAGCCAGACACTACAGTAAAGGGACCAGTTCCTGCTATTCCAGGATTTGTCGCCTCTATCCATAGATACCCACCTTCTGTCAGATTACCCTGGGAGTTTAAAAAAGCACAATACTCAGTATTTGTCACATCATATTTACCTATATAGAAACTACTCAACGTAACATTAGTAAGAGGTATTTCATTAGTATAACCATTAGTAGACCAGTAACCTACAGTATCTCCCATCGTAAAAGTCCCGGCAGGTAATGGCACAAGCCCGAGATCTCCCAGCATTATAAAAGGAACTGTATAGGTAGTAGCTGCAATTATATTAATAGTTTGTACCTGGGTAGTATATCCACTTGCTTCGACTGTTATCATGTAGCGTCCCAAGGTCAGATTATCAAAAGTACAGCTACCGGGGCCAGAAGTATCCATAGCTATCATATCTATTTTCCTGGCCTGTGGCTCAGAACCGGTTAAACCTTTAAGAGTATTATTGTTACGGGACAATGAGATTGACGCATTTGTTATTGAATTTCCGGCGGTATTCCGAACTGTTACTGTTAAAATTGCCACATTAACAGGTCCTGTTGGTCCTGTGGAACCAGACGGCCCTGTAACGCCTGACGGCCCAGTGACGCCTGACGGCCCTGTGGAACCTGACGGCCCTACGCCTGATGGCCCTGTAACGCCTGACGGCCCTGTGACGCCTGATGGCCCTGTAACGCCTGTCGGCCCTGTGGAACCTGTCTGTCCGATTGTTCCAGAGGTTCCGCTAGGGCCTGTCGGTCCGGAGACGCCGACATAACTTATTGTACCAGTGTCTCCACCGCAACTGACAAAAAGTACACAGACACTTACCAGTAAAAATAAAATTAAATTTCTCTTCA
>Ga0351856_1032_pt1 | contig 31350 bp, 21 predicted proteins | sample BONcelHFGM3001D8_FD_206798 | JGI IMG/M metagenome (GOLD analysis project Ga0351856, IMG submission 206798) | Enriched cells from coal bed in the Powder River Basin, Montana, United States - BONCAT cells FGM rep2 HSBNCT.FGM.300.1.D8 ... | reverse complement strand
TCCCCTTCCGATGGCATCAGTCTGCCCGGATACCTGCCGTTGATGGCTCCATGGGTGACGTTGGGAAGCCAGGTGTCGGTCGAGAAGAAGCGCAGACGGTCTATGTTCCAGCCACCCCTTACGATCGATCCGTCACTGGTCATCCTCCAGCGGAACACCACCGTGCGGTTGGTTCCGAAAACCGTGGATGGAAGGTTGTCAACCCTGTAACGGTAATGCCCCCATCCCGAAGACTCGCCGTGCAGGGTAACCAGAGGGTGCCAGTCGTTGAACTGGTGCGGCGCTATCTCGCTGAACCTGGCCACTTCAACGTATCCGAAGTCGTAGTTCTGTTCGAACCTGGGGCTGGCGTAGAACTCGACGTACGCGAAGGTGTCGCTCATATCGTTGTTGTAGAAGATGGGCGGGGTTATCAGGGCATTGTGCTGGTCGTTCTCGTACTGCAGGTTCCAGATCCCCCAGTTGCCCATGTCGTTGCCGGCCCATCTTGAGCCGTTCGGCGTCCAGGTGGGGTCCGCGGTTCCTGACGTGACCGTTGAGTAGGCGAACCAGTCAGCCTTCGCCTGTGTGTAACCCCATATGATCTGGGGCCAGTCCGCCCCTGGCCGGCTGCGCGTGTAGTCTACCTCCCAGCCAGGGTTCGATGAGTTGCCCACGGTTCCGTAGTTGAACCTGATCCGAACCTTCTGACCTGCGTACTGGGTAATGTCTATCACCGAGAAGTTCCAGATCGTGCCGTTGGTTCCCGTCCAGCCCGGCTCCATTCCCAGCGCTGGAACAGCGGCGGTGTAGTAGCCCCAGTAGGGGACGATCAAGTTCCAGCTCTCACCGCCATTGCTGGTGATCTTCACGTTGCAGCCGTCGCCCGTGCTGCCGAAGCTGTATCTGTGGAAGAACGCGATGGCAATCCTGTGACCAGCGGGGTAGCCCGTAAGGTCTATCTCGGGACTTTGGAGCCACGCCCGGGTGGGTGTCTGCTGGTAGTTCTGGTTTCCTGCTACTGCGAAGCACCAGGCTCCGTTGTACGCCGCGTGGTTCGAGGGCAGCCATTCATCGGTGACGTACCCGGGCCACGAGCCGTGCGTCCAGCCCGACATGCCCCAGCCCCTGTTGTCTATGGAGATCTGGTCGAAGGCTATTCCGCTGTTGGGCATGGACTGGTCGCCCCGCTGGGCGAACCCGATGAGGAAGCTCCCGGAGAATGGGATGCCTGCGTTCTGGGCGGCCTGGCTGAGGTTGACCGAAGCGGTGGTCCAGTTCGGGAAATTGTCCGGCGCCGAAATGATCTTGTGGCTCATGTCCCAGTAGCCACTTGTACCTTCGGAGACCAGAACGTTGTCGAAACTGACCCCCCCGTTGGCGTTGAACGCCACGGTGGCGCCTGTTCCCTGCTGGGCGAAGACGATCCGGGTGTTGGCAAGGTCGTAACCCACGGGTATCAGCGCGTCGAGGTCGATTGTTATCCTGGCCCAGGAGCCCGCGGGGTACGCCCCGGGGTTGAGCTGGTGGGTCGCCACAGGTGTACTGGTAATCCCGCCCGGACCCATGATGCCAATGAACGCCGAGTTGGGCGAACCCCTGCTGCACATGTCGAAGCTGACCTCGAGGTCGGTGCTTCCCGCATAGGGGGAGAGATCGAGCGTGGTCATGACCCTGCTGGTTCCGGTGTAACCCTGCCGGCGCGTGTCGAGGTTGAGGTAGTTGCCGCCGTCGGGCAGCTTGGGCCATGAGTTTGCGATCTGGACCCTTCCGTAGTCGTCGGTCCAGAAGGTCCAGCTGCGGGGGAAGCCGTTCCTGAAGGCGCCGAAGTCCTCGCTCAGTATCTCGACCTGGGCATCGGGGATCCATTCGGTAAGGTAAACCCCGTCAACCGCATCCCACGAGTCGTTGAACTCGCGCCAGTTCAGGTGAAGCCTGAGGGAGTCGGTCCAGCTGTAACCGGAGAGGTTGACGCTCCAGACCGCCATCTGGGTGCTTGCGCCCGGGGTCTCGCAGTCAAGCGCCATGCAGCTGAGGCCTTCGAACGCCTCGCTGTTGGTCCACCTGCGGACCCTGCCATTGCCGCTCTCCGTCCAGGTCACCCAGTTGTTGCTCCATGACGCGGGGCTCTCGAAATCCTCGGTTATCATGGGCACCCACATCCACCCGGCTTCCATGGCGTCCTCGAAGATGAATGTTGTGGGAACCTCGAAGTTCTCGAAGAAAACCTCCCGCTCGAATCTTGAGCCGCCGCCGTCATGGTAGGATTCATACATTGCCAGGAGCATTTCGGGGTCGTGGCAGACCGCGAGGTTCATGGGAGCAACGCTGCCCGTCACCCTGGCGCCCTGGCCGGAGACGAAAGCGTAATCTATGCGCCTGACCTGACCGGCGTCGGTGACTTCCGAACCCGAAGCGTCGTAGTAGCTGAAGGTGGCTTCGCCCTGGAAGGGGCGCATGAAGTCTTCCCCCGAGGCGTCACGTACAGTGACCATGCCGCCGGCGCTTTGGATCGTGAGCGTGTCTTCGGGGCCGAAAGCCTCCGGCCGGGTGAGGTTCGCAACAATCACCATCCGGTCGGTACCGGCATGAAGGACGGGCTGCCACGCCCCGGGGAAGACATCCCCCATGTAACCCGTATTCGCCAGGAGGTTTTCAAGATTCGTGGCTTCCAGGCCGGCGTCCGATTCAGCCGCCTCACGGGCAACGGCATCACCCGCATGCTGAGTTCCCCTTATGAAGAAGAACAGAGCAGCAAGAACAACTCCCAGGATGGTCAGGGCTACAAGCCCCTCCACAAGGGTGAACCCCCGCTTTCCACTCATTTTCGCCGCCTTTCCAATATCATGTGCCGCATCACCATCTATCATATCGTATCGGATCCTTCTTCAAAAGCTTCCCGGGGGGCATCCATCAGCCACGAGACCGGCGTCCACTTCCATACCTGTGGAAACCCGGGCGGATGCATTGAAACGAGGCCCGGATCGTGGGAGATGCCCAGTTCGTAGCCGGTGAGGCCTGTCCCGAACCCCGTGAATGTCCCCGCGGCAAGCCCGCCCTGTATGGATATCCGTGTGAGTCCGGGGGGATAAAGACCGGTCCGGGCCCGGAAGCGGCCCCTGGGGGCCGCCAGGAAAGCCCTTATCGAGATGTGGGAATCGGTTTCGATGTCCCACGGCCGGTCCCAGTCTTCCTGCCCCGTGAATTCGGGATCGGTCTCAACGATAATGTCGCCCATTGCCACGAGCCCCAGGGGGCCGCCGTGACCTGCAAGCCCTCCGTCTATCGGCCCGCCAAGAACGAGGTTTCCCCTTGAAATGATCGTAAGGGGGGCCGTCAGGGTTGCCCGTGACTTCAGTATCGTGCCGTCGTACCCTCCCGAGACGCTCAGAACGCTCACACCCTGAAGGGAGAGGGTTTCGGGGGGACTTGCGGTGTCCCTTCTGTATATCACCCTGCTTCCGTCCAGAAGCATCCGTGCAGCGGTGACCGAAACGGCGCCGCCAAAAAGCCCCGAAAGCTCGAGTCCCGCCCTGTGCATGTCAACGGGTTCCTGGGTGCAGGACCAGCTTGGTCTTCCCTGGTTGTGCCTGGGCCACGGCCTTACCCATACCCTGCTGCCGGGCGGGTGGGGCAAATCGCTCAAACCGGCATCGGAGAAGAAGAACCCCCCCGACACGGTGGTGGACACCGCCGAAACCCAGGGGTCATCGGTGGAATCGGGGGAGGCGCTGTCGAAAAAAACCTTTCCATTCGAGTGCACATGCCCCTCCACAACGCTGCCGTCTTTGAAGAAGCCCGCGGGGATATCGCCGTCGACGACCAGGGCGAAACCGGAAAGGTATCTGGGAACGGCCCTGACTATCAACCTGTAGTCCTGGGAGCGGTAGGTCCCAACGCTTCTTATCTCGGCCATGCCGTTGCCTGTAAGAGGGTTCGAGGGCCCCGAGGGATGAACCGATATGCGGGCGCTGGAGCCCTCGGGCATGGAAAAACCGCCGGGGAACGGATCAAAGGGCTCACGGGGAAGCTGCTCAAGCGCCCGGAGGTGATGCATGGCAAGGTTGGCGCCGGACTCGGCGGCGTAGGCCGCCATCAGCCTGTCCCTCTTGAAGACCGCGGTTCCGGCATTGGACCTGAAGTACATGTACGAAGCCAGAACGAGGAACATCAGCACCGATGCCACGCCGATGACCATGGCCAGCACAGCGCCCCGCCGTGCGTGCTTTCGCGTGTTCGGCTTCATCGCTTGTTTCCTGTCCTCAGTAGTCGTCAGCCATCATGTCGATGATATCCATGAGCGGTTTCTCGGCCCACCACAGAACATGCCACCGGCCGTTGTTGGGGAAGAAGGGCGGGTGCATGGTCATCAGACGGGGGTCGAAGTAGACCTGCATATCGTATCCTGCTGCGCCGGTACCTGTTATGCCCTCGGCCTGGACCATGTAACCGCCCATGACAAGAAAGGTCGCAAACGGTTCAGGATACCTCCAGTCCTGTGCCTGGATAACACCGTCAAGCGACAGAAGCACGGCATCGTACTCCACATTCAGATGAGTTTCGATTGCAAAGCCGTCTGCCCAGTGGCCGGGAAAGCCAGGGGCCGTCTGGCACCTGGCGATGAGAAAGCTGCCGTTCACTGTCATCAGCCCCAGCATGGTGTTGTTGTTCGGGTCGAGGGGGTCGTCGTTCTGATAAAGCATGTTGCCCGACATGACTATGTTGGCCCTCGTGCCTATGGTCAGGGGCATGGAAAGCCCGTCCACCCTCATGTTGCCGTAGCTGCGAAGGTAGATATCCTGGCCGAGGGCCGGCATCTCTATCCAGACCACCGGGTTGGTCAGGGTGTCCAGCCAGTATTTTGTCACGGGACCGAACTCTGTGAGCTTCACCATGAGAGTGTCGTTCCTGATCATCATGCGCATCCTGTTGGCGACCTGGGCGCCCGAAAGGACAAGTCCCCCGTTCTCGGCAGCGTTCTTCACCGATGTCCAGTTCAGCTCGTCGCTGCCGAAGGGGATGGGTTCGGCGTTGAGCTCGAAGTAGGGCGCTCCCATGAGCATCCTGTCGTAGGGCTGGAGCCTGAGGTTCCCTCCCCCGCCCGAAACCGCGGGCTGCGTCGCCTGAACCTTGGTGCTCTGCGCGAGGTAGTATGGGGATGTCAGGGTGAGGCTGTAGAAATACGGGTCGTTGTTGAAACCGAGGCTTCTGCTGTAGATCCAGACCGGCCCGTTGGCGTAGAAGGGGCCGTCGAACTTGTAGCCGTCGCCGTAGTAGCCCGCGACACTGGGCGAGTCCATGAACACGCTGAACCTTGCGACGTTCTCGGGCATGACACCGGTGGTCATGCCGAATGTAAGCGGGCCTTCGGTGGTGCTTATCCTGCCCATGGATCTGACTTCGTAGGAGTTGGCTGAGAGCACCTGGTCATTCTCGTTGTTGGGATCAACGGCCACCACGACCTCGCCCAGGGGATCGGGAAGCTGGAACCAGGTCAGGTTGTCCCCCAGGAACCACTCGGGAAGCTTTCCCTGTGGAATGTCCTCCCCTCCCATTATCATGTGTACGGCCAGATTGGCGCCGGACTCGGCCGTGAGCTTAACCTGTATCCTGTCACGGCTCCACCTTTGGGTATCACCGCTCGACCTGAGGTAGGTGTAGGCCGCCCCGGTGAGAATGATGAGGAACAGAGCCGAAATGATCACGAGCATCAGGGCCGAGCCCTTCGTTCTTCCTACTGCTTTCATCACACTCACCTCACTTTCCTGTGGTTCGGCCGAAGAACTGGATGTTGTCGAGGTTCCACCCTCCGTGCTTGAGCCAGAGGCCCGAGGAGAGAACGAACCTTATGAAGTAGTAATCGAAGGAGGAGTTGGCGTTGAACGCCGAGGTGAGGTTGATGGTCTCGTACTGCCAGATGTTGTCGTACACACCGTTGTATGTCCGGATGTTCTCCCACGAAAGCTCTTCCGGGTTGCGGTCGGGATCGTCGTCGAAGGCTATCTGAACGTATGCGAAGTCGTTCGTTGCCAGCCTGAGGCAGCGGTAGAACCTCACGTTCACGGTGTCGTACGCTGCGGCGTCCGCCATCTCGTAACCGCTGGATGCGAACCACCACCACGCTTCGTCTTCGTAGTACCCGTTAATGGTCAGGTCGGTACCGGCTATGCTCGTGCCGTTCATGGCGGTCAGAGCAGGGTCAGGAGCGGGCCAGAAGGCCGGCGCCCCTATCTCCCACTCGTTGCCGGCAGTGCCCGCGGTGGTGCCGCCGGAGGTCCAGGTAACGGGGTTGAAAAGGCCCAGCTCCGGCGCGGTGTAAATGGCTTCGAAGTCGGTGAACCTGTTGTCGAAGCTCACCGGCATGTTGCTGCTGTACTGGGTGCCTCCCTCGCCCACGATCACCGGGCTTCCGCCGACGGTGACCCTTGTGATGGGTCTTGTGGGCTGCACTGGCAGGAACGTGGGCGGGGTGCCTCCCCAGGCGGCCCTGCAAACATTGTCGATGCCATCGTGCCTGAAGGTGCCGAACCCCATGGTCTGGTTGTCCGAGACTATCTTCACACGAAGGTTGGCGTCGACGGGAAGGAAGTAGCTGTTGTCGAGCGTAATGGTCTGCCACTGCTGGGTGTTGTTGAAGGTGAGGGGACCGCTGTAGGCAAGGAACATCCCGCTCGGTTCCCATCTTCCGAACGAGAGGGTGGCCTGATCGGTCGAACCCAGGTACACATCCACATGGTCGAAGGTCATGCTCGCCACGGCCGAGGTCTGGAAGTCGATTGAGGATATCTCGTGGCCTTCTATCAGGCAGTGCGCGTAAAAGTCGTCGAGGTACCAGCCCTCCCTTACCACCGAGAGGTCGGAGTAGAAGACGAACCTGAACCTGACGCTGCTGCCTTTATAGGGGGCGAGGTCGATTGTCTCGGTGGTCCAGGAGCGGGACCCGCTGAAGACATTGCGTCCCCCTATCACGGCGTTGTAGTTGAGGCCGCTTGCGAGACCCAGGTCAACCCACGCGCCGCTGTTCACCGAGACCTGGACGTAGCCGTAGTCGTAACTGCTTTCAAACTCGAAGTCGGACCGGAACGAGAGCTCGGGGTCGATGGCTTCGAGGGGAACCATGAAGGAGGGGGTCTCGAGGTAGCAGTGGGCGTAGTTGCTGTAGTAGTTGGGGTCGTTGGCGTGCAGCCCCCACATGTGGTCGGAGGGGTCGATTGTGCTCTGGTGAACGCTCCAGTCGTCTATTCCAGTCAGTATCGGGTTGTGCGTCCAGCCCGGCATGGTGAGCCTGTCGACAGCCTTGCCCACCTCGAAGTCGTCCCAGCAGATGCCGTGGGTGTTCCACGGACCCGTTCCGGCCTGGCTGAGGAGAACGCCGAAACCGCTCACGAAACCGGGACCCGAAGGAGGCATGGCCGCTGAGTTCAGGTTCACCCTGATGGTGCTCCAGTCCGCTCCCGACGAAGGAACGCCGATGCGTGTGTAAGTGGTGTCGGCGGACCCGGCAATGACGACCACGTCGTCAATGCTTATGCCCCGGTTCGCGGCGAAGTCGACCGCCATTCCGTTGTCGTACTGCGAGAAGACAAGGTAGAGAGGATCGGGGGGAACGCCAGGAATGGTGAAGGAAGCAGTCCTCTCGGTCCACTCGGCGTTGCCGTAGTTCTGAGGGTTGAAATCCGTGACATGGTTGACGGCGCCTTCGATGACGCCGTGGCTGTTCCATGCAAGGAAGTCACCCGTACCATCCACCGCGTTATAGGGGTGGTTCTGGTCGTTGTGATCGTGGAACCTGTAGTTGACAGTGAACTGCGTGTTGCTGGCCAGCCCGGCGGTGGGGACCTCGATCATCATCCTGACCTGGCCGTTGAAACCCTCGCGCCGGCTGTCGAGGGTTACGAACCCTCCGTTGCCGGGCCAGCCCGAGGGGGCGTGCACCCTGCTGCGGCCGTACAGGCTGCCCCAGAAAGTGATGTCGCCCGAGGCCATGCCCACGTTGTTGAAGTTCTGGGTCAGGATGGTCTGGGGTACACCGCTGAAGTCGAGGAAGAAAACGCCATCCGAAGCGTCGATGGTCTCGTTGGTGCCCCTGAGCGTGCTGACCTTCAGGTAGAGATTGTCCGCAAAGATGCTGTAGGGGCTGAGGTCAAGAACGACCCCGGCAAGGTTCCGGGTCTGGGCGCCCGCAACCCTCCGCTGCATTCGCAATGATTCGTCAACGACGCCCACCATCCCGTCGGGGCCCAGGGAATAGGTGTTCCAGGTGAGAGCCTTCCCCCCCTTGGCGGAAAAGTCGTCGGAGAAGAGGGGTATCGAGTCGGAAACGACCTGCGGCGAGTTCAGGTCGTCCGCCCAGAGCACGACGGGGGTCACCGCGGAACCGGCGCCCTCGAACCCCTCGGCCGCGGTTATCGGGTCGCCCGGGTTGCCGCTGCCGGCCCCGCCGAGCGTCCAGTGAAGGACATTGTAAAAGAATTTGTTGCCGTCTTCCGTATAACCGGTAGCGGCGGGAAGGCCGTAGAAGACCCTTCTTGTCGGAAGGGCTTCATCCCTGACCGAAACAAGACCGTGCGTGGACCCGAAACCGTCTATTGAGGTTATGGTTTCGGTGATGAGGGTCAGGTTTTCGATGTAGTTCATCACTGGAGTTACGGGAGGGACAAGGGTTGAATCGTACATCGTGAAAACCAGGTTGGCGGTGGAGTCGGTTGGAACACCGTCATGTATGTGGTGCGCGGGCACCTCTTTAAAGTTGTCGTAATAGAGATTCGTGGTTCCAGTGGACAGCGCCATTCCGTAGACATACGCGGCATCCTGGGGATCCATGCAGATCACCGCGCAGGGAAGGGCGTTCATGGGGCCGTTCATCCAGGAGTGGTATGACATGCCCGGGATGTCTCGCAGGAGGACCATGTCGATCTCGTTGCCCACATAGTCGTAGGTCTCCAGCATGTCGTCGGTGAGGGAGATGACCGTAAGCCCCCAGTAGGCCATTTTGTGCAGCATCCTGTACTGGTCCGGTGTTGGCGCGAACGCCAGCGAATCGCCATCGACATTCAGTACAGCGATTCCCGAGAGGGGCGGGGCGGGAATGAACATTGGGTCGATGTCGCGGTTGAGCCCGAGGTTCCTGGGGCTTATCGTCGTGCGCATGGTGGTTGTGTAGACGTCGCCCATGTACGTGTCCTGCAGGACCAGAGTTACCCTGATGTGCCGTACGGCGTCGCGGTCCTGGAGAGTGAGGGGCTGGGCGAGTTCGACTCCGTTTTGATCCATGTAGACGAACTGAATGCTCGAGATGTTGTAGCCGGCACGGCGCTGCATTGATGCCTTGTCGGTGATGAGGACCGTGTTGTCGACGGCAAGGAATATCCTGCGGTACTCGTCATCGTCCACCTGCCCCCATGGCGCATGGTAGTCGGCATAGAAGGTGAAGCTGGAGGGATCGGTTTCGTGAACCGGGTGCCACAGGTCGCCGTCGATACCGCCATGAGGCAGATAGCCCGCCCATATGATCTCGTCGGTGATCTGTTCGAGGGCAAGGCGCCCCGCGGTCGACAGCTCATTCTGGCGTCTGCTGAAGTGGAACTGCTGCATTCCCTTGGTAAAGAAGAAGAACACCGCGGCAAAAATCACCCCCAGCACTCCGACCACTATCATCAGTTCAACAAGGGACATGCCCCTGCGGTGGCGATCCTTTAAAAGGCTGAACGTCATTGTACCACCCCCTTAGAACAGGATGCTGAGGCTTGTGGAATCGGCCCCTTCGGGACCGCTCCACGTTACACGACACTTGATGAGCTTCGCGGCGGGGTACTCAAGGTAGGGCGAAGAGACGAAAACCTGCCTGCTGAAGCCGTTGGGCAGGTTTTCGAGCGGACCTGCCCCGTCCGGCAGGGACGCGACGTCCAGGGTGCGCATCTCCTCCAGCCGTTCCCTGCAGTACTGGAGGCCCTTTGTCATCTGGTCCATCGTCTGGGAATTGCGAACGATGTGAAGGAAGAACACAGCGATCCCGGCAACGATTATCGCCATCAAAAGCGAAGCGATGACGACCTCGATGAGAGTGAAACCCCCGCTTCCCCTGATCCTGCTCATCTGATATCCTCCTGAGAGTTGAAACTGAATTGTCTGGCCAGTTCTACGGTTATCGAATCACCTCTTGAAACCCTGACCGTGAGTAGACGGGTCCGGTCGCCGGACCAGGCCAGGGTCGTTCTTACACTGAATTGCCGCCCCATGATGGTGTCGGTCCTCTCCGACGAGAAAGGCTCGGGGAAGGGAACCGCGGACTCGATGTCCCCCACTTCCAGTACCGCGAGGGTAAGGGCGTCCTGCCTGAGTTCAAGGTTCCTGGAGCCCCTGAAGAAGTGTTGCAGCGTAAGTGCCAGGACCCCCAGCACCACAACCATGACCACCGAGGCCACAAGCACTTCCACCAAGGTGAATCCCCGCGCCCTCACCTGTCACCCGGCCCTTCACGCTCGGTGAACACCCTGCATGAGGGGGGAGCGCCGTAAACGAGCATCCGGTATGTGGAGAGGCTGGTCACGTTGCGGGAAGTGCTCGCGGTTTCGATGATCTGGGCCGTGCCGTCGCCCGCAAGGGGATTGAAGACGGCATCGAAGCCGCCTTCGCCGGGAGAGAAAACATCAACATCCCCGCCGTCCGCGTCCCCCCAGACATAGCCTCCGCCCGTAAGTACCGAGAGCCTTCGGCCCCCGCTCAGGGATGCCATCATGACCGAATCGGACATGACGCCCGTCATCAGTGTTCCACGGCCGAAGAACCTTCCCGTCCAGGGGTCAACCAGAGAGCCCGTGGGCTGAAAGACTCCGAAACCGTCGTGGTTGAGCCGTGTCCAGATTGATTCCCCGCCGGAGAGGGTCCACTTCGCGCCGAGCCCCAGACTGCCCTCGATAGAACCCCATGCAGCCAGGGCGGCATCGGGTGAGGGAGAGGCGGAATGGAGCCCCGATGATGTCAGGGTGTAGAGGCTTCGGGGGCCGGCCCAGGCGATGTCATCCCTGCCATCCCGGTTGAAGTCGCCGAAGAGGACCTCGCGTACAGGAGGCGCCAGTGTGAAGGAGTTTGGAGATCCAGGGCTTCCGTAAACATCACCGGAAGGGGTGACCAGGGGGCAGGTTCCAAAAGGGGAGATGAGCTTGAGGGATGAACCCGTTCCAACGTCCACAACGGTTCCCAGGTTGGCGCCGTTGCTGACCACTAGAAGGGGGGTTCCGCCGGCATCGCCGAATGAAAGCACCGAGGAAGGGTTGAAACCCTCGATTGAAGCTTCGGTGGTGTGTACGAACCCCTCGCCGGTGACCACTGCCACCTTCCGGCCGTCAACCGTATCCAGCACCAGAAGCGCCGCGTCAGCGCCGTTCCAGGTGCCGGCGCAACCCATGACAAGCGACGGTGCAAGCCCGGCGCGGAAGACTCCGATCCTTTCAGAGCCTGTGCCCCGGTAAACGTATACGGTCAGACCGTTTTCGGGGGTTACCGCAAAAAGCAGCCGCCCCGCCGGGACAACCAACGGAACAGCATCTCCTCCGGTGGAATAACCCGCTGTGCGCGGTCCGACCTGTTCATTGCCCGAAGCCGTGAAGACCGTGGTGACCCCGGCGAGTTCGTATGAGTGTGAACTGCCGGTCTCAAGAAGACCTTCTCGCTCGACCTTAAGCACCAGGGCTTCGAGTGCGCTTGCCTCGGAAAGGGCGATCTGGGCGTCCCTCTCCCTTTGGAGCTGCCCCGAGATCATGCGATCCATGAGGGCGAAAAGGATGCCTACCGCCAGCATTACGATCAGCGCGGCAGCCACGGCGATGAAAATGGCCGCTCCGCGGGCTCTGCGAGCCGGGTCCGTTCTCCCGTGGGTTCCCGGCCTGTATGCACGAACAATGCGCTGTTTGCTTTCTTTCATAATGAGTGAAAGAAAGCAAACCCGTTGCCAAATCAAATCATCATATTATTGTTACTAGAAATAATTTATTGTTGTGTTAGAAGAAAAAGGACATGAACCGGATTTCATGGCGCATGCAGGGCTGTTCACACACCGCTGTAAAGTCCACCCGGCCTTCTGATCGCAAGCCCCCTGAGTTCCAGGTCAAGAAGACGGGCCCTGATCTCGGGTTCGGTGAGTCCCATGACCCTGCAAAGCTCTTCGGGAGAGGCTTCCCGGGTCCTTATCAGTGCCAGCAGTGGGTCATTCAGCTGTGGGTCTGCACAGGTTCGTTCCCCGATACCAATGGCCCTGAGTATGTCCGCGGTCTCCAGTACGATCCCCGCACCGTCCCGTATCAGCCTGTTGCTTCCCACGGCTGATGAGCGGGTGATCTCTCCTGGCACCGCAAGCACCTCCCGCCCCTGATCGAGGGCGGTTCCCACAGTGATCATGGTTCCGCTCTTCTCGCCGGCCTCGACAACAACAACCGCCCGGGCAAGGCCGCTGATGATCCGGTTGCGCTCAGGGAAGGTGTGCCGGGCAGGGCCGGCGCCGGGAGGATACTCGCTTACAAGGAGTCCCCTTTCGATTATTGCGTTCGATAGTCTTTCGTGCTCGGGCGGGTAGATGACGTCGATACCGCTCCCCAGAACGGCCACGGTCACTCCGCCCCCGTCGAGGGCTCCCTGATGGGCTTCGGAATCGATGCCCCGGGCCATGCCGCTGACTACCGCGACACCGCAAAGGGCAAGCTCCCTGGCAATTGTACGTGCCGTGCGCCTTCCGTAGAGTGAACACCTTCTCGATCCGATGACGGCCACCGAATCGGGAATTGACATCAGGGAAGCCCCTCCACGGTGGAACAGTATGGCTGGCGGGTCGGGAATTGACGCAAGGGCCTCGGGGTAGTCGGGGGCTCCGAACCAGGTGGCCTTCACGAGGAGTTTCCCGCAGGTCTCCAGGGCCTTTTCGATTGATGCTTCTGACGGAGGGGCCGCAAAACGTGATGTGGCTTCGGGACCGCGGTCGGGGAGGAGCCTTCTCAGCTCCCTGCGGTTGAGGGGGCTGCCCAGCGCCAGAACCAGCAGGGCCCTTAACTCCTCAGTTCCCGAACCCTGGCCGCGAGGGTCGAAAGAAATGCCTTCACCCCCGCTCCGGTTGCTGAACTGAGGGCGATGGAACCCTCGGGAAGCGTTTTGAGAAGTGGTTCAAGCTGATCAGGGGGGACGAGGTCGGTCTTTGAAAGGACGATCAGTGACTGCGTGTCCTGGAAACCGCCGTACTCGCGCAGCTCGGTTTGAAGGGCTGAAAGCTGCATGGAGGGCGAAAGCTCAAGGTCTGGTGAAAGAACGAAGACCAGAAGCCTGTTGCGCTCGGCGTGGCGCAGGAACCGGAAACCAAGGCCGATCCCCCGGGCAGCGCCCTGGATCAACCCGGGAAGGTCCGCAATGACGAAGCTCTCTCCCGTGCCGGTTTTAACCACGCCCAGTGCCGGGTGAAGGGTTGTGAAGGGGTAGTCGCCAACTTTGGGTCTTGCGGAACTGACCACCCTGACAAGTGTAGACTTACCGGCGTTCGGAAAGCCAACCAGGCCGGCATCGGCCATAAGCTTCAGTTCCAGCCGGAGCTGAATCTCCCTTCCGGGGCTTCCCTTCGTGAACTGCCTGGGGGTTTGGTTCCTGGAAGTGGCAAAGGCTGAGTTACCGCGCCCATGGGCGCCACCCTTCACCAACAGGAACTTCTCACCGTCCTCGGTGAGGTCGGCCATGAGCTCTCCGGTCTGATTGTCATAGACCTGCGTTCCCGGAGGGATCCTCAGGACAAGGCTCTTTCCAGCGGCGCCGGTGCAGTCCGATGAACCGCCTGGCTCTCCGTCTTCGGCACGGAAAAGGGTTCCGCCAACGAAATCCGCGAGCGTGGAGAGCTTGCGGTCAACAAGCAGGTAGACGCTTCCGCCGTTCCCACCGTTACCGCCGGAAGGGCCGCCCTTGGGCGTGAGGGCTTCCCTGCGGAAAGCCACGAGACCGTCCCCGCCCTTGCCGGAGCGTACAAGAATGACGACCCTGTCGATGAATCTGCCGTCCAAGGGACCCCCCCCGGGCAGGGTTACTGGGAGTAACGCTGAACCCTGTCTATCTTCTCCTCGCAGAGGCTGATGGCGTTCCGCGCGGCGGCAACCATGTTCTGGGCCTGAGCGGCCCTGTAACCGGTTACCTGGTTGAGTGAGCCGATCGCCGAGTTGAGCTCGCTGATGGCAGCTTCCCAGGTGGGGATGTTGGAGGCCACCAGTTCAGAAACCTGAGCCTTGCTCACGCCGCTCTGGTAGTAGAAGGAGCCCACCATGTAGTTGGCGGTGGGATCGCCGGGGTAGGCGTTCTGGAGTCTGTTGAAAACGCCCTGCATCAGGGATCTCTGGCCGCTGTCGCGATGAACGGTTGCAAGGAGAAGGTAGGCCTGACGGCTGCCGCTTGAACTTATGATGCCCTCGAGCCTGGTGACCGCGGAGGATGTCCTTCCTGCCCTTGCCTCGAGCTGTGCCGCGTAAAGCGCGGTCTGCTCGTCGTAGTCGTGCTCGAGTACGATGACGATGTTGTCCACGGCTGCGCCGAAAGCACCTGTCTCCTCCTGGGCCCTCGCGAGCCTCATGCGGATGTTGTCCCAGTCAGGGCGCGCCTGCAGGATGGCCTCCATGTGCGGGATGGCCTCGGTGTAATTGCCGATCTGGGCGTATAGAAGGCCAAGGGCGTACCTTGCCTGAAGGTTCTGGGGGTTGGCGGCAAGCGCCGACTCGAAGCTGGCCAGCGCCTGGTCAACCATTCCCATGGAATTGTAAGCGGAAGCCAGACCTGCGTAGGCTGGAGCGTTGTCGGGGTTGGCTTCGATGGCCTGTTCGAAGAAATTCTTCGCGCTCTCGTACTGCTGGCGTCTCAAGGCGATATTGCCAAGGCCGGTCAGAGCGTCGGGGTTCAGGGGTTCCTGCGCGATTATCCCGCTAAGGATGGTCTCGGCCCGGTCAATGGAGTCCACCGCACTTCTGAGGTAGATGTCAGCGAGATCAAGCCTTGCCTGCAGGTGGTTTGGGTCGACCTCGAGAACCTGTTTGTAAGTCATGATGGCCATGTGCCAGTTCTCGGTGCTCGCATGGTAGATCGCCATGTTGAGGGTCTCATCGACCCTGCCGCCGATCTGGCTGCTGATGGCTTCCACGATGGACTGGGCAAGGGCTTGTACCGGGCCTGTGTTCTTGGGTACCATTGACGGCGCGGGGCTGATCGTGTTGCCGCTGGCCACCACCATGATGGTCCAGATAACCTGGTACTCTGTGCCGCCCGTGGGGGCCACGAAACCGAAAATGACAAGGTCGGCGCCCATTGCGGCTCCCGCAGTGGGAACGAACTCGGGGGGGACACCATACCTGAAGCCTGCGGGATCGAAGCCGGCATCTGAGAAGGCGCGGTTCAGGTCTCTGTCGGCCACCACGCTGTAGGAGGGGTTCCCCTGGAGGGCTGAGCGGATGGAATCGTGAAGCTTCTCGCTTATCCAGCGGGAGTTGTCATCGCTGCTTCCGAAAGGGATTATCCCAACCGTTGAACTGCCTCCGGTCCCACTTGCAACAGCAGTGGAACAAGCTGTGACGAAAATAAAGAGCAAAACCGCAGTTAGCCTTGTCATACCGGACTCCCTCCGATGGTGAAGTGATCGTAAGGTTTGACTGAAACAGATTGGATAATATTGTGTCCGAGAGCCTTCGGCGCAAGCCAGAAACGGTTTCTCTGAGTGGTTGCGTTCCTGCGGTGACTGTGAAAACCGGCGCCGCAAAGGGTGCACATATCCACAGTAAATATGTTTTCGCAATCACTAATGCGCGAGGCAGCAGCTTCTTTCAGGTCAAGTCTGCCTGGCTGGCCCGATCCACTTACAGCTGAGCGCACCTCTTCTCCGACAGTGTAGCACTCGCCGCAGATGCACGGTCCGAGGAGAACAGCCCTGGGCGGTCCGCCCCCGGCTTCGACAAGGGCCTCCACAACACCTGCCGCCAGCCCCCTCCAACCCGCGTGGGCACAACCCACCATTGTGTCCCATACAGCGAACACTGGAAGGCAGTCAGCGGTCAGCACTCCGGGAAAGCGAGTTCCGTCGAGGGGAAGGATCATCCCGTCCGCGGGTGCGGATGGTTCAGGGGCATCAAGGATCAGTGCGCCGTGCACCTGGCTTAGAAAGACTGCTTCCCGCGGGACTTCAAATGGTGAAGAATCCACACCGGTCATGAAGACCGCCAGTTCCGTTCCGGGTATCTCCGCAATCCTCGTCATGCATTCGCCTCCGCTCCTGATACGCCGCCGGCACCACCATGTTCCCCAGCGAAGGTCAGGGCTTCTTCCAGGGACCCCCGGCGGAAGGGCGGCAGACTCGCCAGAAGGGTCTTCCCGTACCCCGCCCTGATGAGCTTCTCGTCAAGAAGCACAAGGACCCCGCGGTCACCGGAGGATCGGATCAGTCGGCCGGCGCCCTGTCTGAGCCTTATGGCAGCGATCGGAAGCATCAGTGACATGAACGGGCTTTCGCCACGGGCTTCGAGTGAGGCTATCCTGGCCCTCATCAGCGGATGTCCGGGAGACGGGAAGGGGATCCTGTCGATGACGAGCCCCTGAAGAAGGTCTCCCGCAAGGTCGATCCCCTCCCAGAAGCTTCTTGTTCCCAGTATCACTGCGCCGGGGTCTTTTCTGAAACTGTCGAGTATCGCCGAACGGGGCATCTGACCCTGGGCGAGCACCCTTACCCCGGCAACCGGGTCGTTCTGGGAAGCTTCCAGCGTCAGCTCAAGGTTCCTGTAGCTGGTGAAGAGCACCATTGTCCTGCCGCCCAGTATCCGCGCCAGCCCCGAAGCGATTCTCCAGGCCGTGTCAGCCAGAGACTGGTGATCGTCCCGGGAGGGCAGAGCCTCGGGGATGGCAAGCATTGCCTGGTCAGGGTAACTGAAGGGGCTTGGGAACACTTCGCCGTAGAATTCAGAGGGAACGCCCAGGCGCCGTGAGAAGTACGAGAAATCACCCGCCACGGAGAGCGTCGCGCTGGTGAGAACTGCGCTGGAGAAAACATCCCAGACAAGTGTGGAAAGCTCGGGACCGGGTTCGAGCGGAACACCCTTCAGAACACGCTGTCTGCCCGCTTCCTCAGTGAAGACGCACCAGTCCGAACCCTCCAGTTCGGCTATCCGCCGGGCCGCCTCCCCAATGGCCGCGGCGGCCTGTCCTCCACCCATTGTGTCGTCCCTGCCGGAAAGGCCTTCCTTCAGTGTGTCGCAAAACCCCATAAGGGCGTCCAGTTCGGGAAGCATTAGTGAGAGCGGGTATTCGGCGTCGTCCGCGGTCGTCCCGGTAAGCACATTGATGGCTGCGGCAGCGGAGCGTACCGCGCCCAGTAGCCCTTCCTTCCGCCCGGGCTCCAGACCGCTCTGGATGACGGCGTCGATCACCGGGTCAAGCATGGGTACCGACAACATGACCCCAAGGCACTCGCCAGCCGCGTCCGCGAGCTGGTGGGCCTCGTCCACAACCAGCAGCCCTGCTTCGGGTATCAGGTCTCCCGAGGCCAGTCCGCAGAGAAGAAGGTGGTGGTTCAGGACCATTATCGACGCCTTCCTGGCGGCGTTCCTGGCCTTGTAGTAAAAACACTGGGAGAAACTGCCGCACTGGGTCCCCAGGCAATCCAGGCCGTCGCCGGCGAGTTTGGGTCTCAGCCCCGCCGGGATCTCCCTTGGGGCGTGTCCAATGTCCCCGTCAGGGGTATCGCGGACCCACGCCTGAAGCCAGCCCTGCGCCTCGCCCCCGGAAAGCGACCACTTCCTGAGGCAGAGGTAGTTGCCCCGGCCTTTGAGAAGCGCCGCGTCAACATTGACCCCCACCATTCTGCCCACGGCCGGGATATCCTTGTGGAGGAGCTGGTCCTGCAGGGCGATGGTTGCTGTTGAAACAACGCACTTCCTGCCGGAGAGGACCGCGGGAAGAAGGTAGGCGATGCTCTTCCCAACACCGGTCCCCGCCTCGAGCATGGCCAACCCGCCCCACTCAAGGGTTTCCGCAACCCTGACTGCCATTTCGACCTGCGACTGCCTGTGAACGAAACCCGGAACTGCCTGCGCCGCCGCGGGTCCGCTGAAGGCTTCGGTCACCCTTTCTGTCAGGTTCAAGAGCCTGGTCCGGCCGCTGGTCTTGCGTCCAGGAGTTCCATCTGGACCGACTCGGTTCCCCGGAAAGTGTCCTCCCGGAGAATGAATGCCAGGTCGACGGGTCTGTCGAACTCGGCGGAACGCTTCGCCATGTTGAAACCGATGGCGTTTCCCGTCACCCCGTCGAGCTGGAAAGTCATCTTGAGGTGCTTTCCCCGTCCCACCAGATCCCTGGTGACCAGAAACGCGTTACGGGCGATCCAGACCGGTTCGGGGTTTCCGGGTCCGAAGGGCTCAAGAAGCCTTATGCCCCTCATGGTCTGCATGTTACACTCGGTTCCCAGCAGCCTGCCGTCTATCTGAAGCAGGGGCTTCTCCCCCTCCCCGGCGGCTCCGGTTCTCTCCATCATGAAGTCCCTGAACGCTTCGAACTTTTCCCTCAGAACGGAAAGGCCGGCTGCAACGCTGTGTCCACCGCACCTTACAAGCAGGCCCTCTTCAAGGGCTTCCTGCAACAGGCCGTGAATGGGAACGCCATCGACGGAACGAGCGCTTCCGCGGCCTTCAGCTCCGTTGAAGGAAACCAGCACAACAGGCACGGACAGCTCGTCCACCAGCCTGCTTGCCGCTATTCCCAGAACGCCGGGATGCCACGAATCGCTCCCGAGAACCACGCAGGGGCCTTCCCCCGCCATCTTTCTCGCTTCGGTGAAGACACCGGAATCAAGCTCACGCCTTCTGTCGTTGCAGCCTTCGAGCTCATCTGCAAGGACCTGAGCCTCCCCCGGATCGACTGTGAGCAGGAGCTTCACGGCAAGGTCGGCATGGCTGACCCTTCCCGCCGAGTTCAGCCTTGGCCCTATGACGTAGGAAAGGTCCCTTGTGCGTATCCGGTCCGATGATAGGCCGGACTTCCGCAACAGAGCCAGGATGCCGGGAGATGGGTGTGAGCGCAGAACTTCCATGCCCCTGCGAAGGATAAGACGGTTGTCCCCCACCAGGTCCACCACGTCGCACGCGGTCCCGATGGCGCAGAGGTCGGGCTCGAGTTCAGGGATGCCGGGTTTCCCGAGAAGATCGGCAACCCCCCTGAGCACAGCCAGTGCCACTCCGGCGCCTGAGAGCCTTCTCCAGGGGGCACCGTGATCGTCAGAGAGCTCGGGGTCGACCGTGGCGCAAGCCACAGGCACCTCGGGTCCGGGAAGATGATGGTCAGTGATCACCGTTCTCACACCGGCTTCAGAAAGAAGCCGAACCGGACCCAGCGCGCTTATGCCGCAATCAACAGTAAGGAACAGACCGAACCCCTCATCGATCGCCTTCTGGACTCCGGTTTCACCGATGCCGTATCCCTCGTTGAAACGGCACGGGATGTGCCAGTCAACCCTTGCGCCCAGGGCACGGAGAACCCTGACGGAGGTCGCCACGGCCGTTATGCCATCGGCATCAAAATCACCGTGGACAAGTATGCCCTCCCCGGCACGAACGGCACCGGCCACCGCGTTGGCGGCCTCTTCCGCCCCCGGAAGGTCTCGCCAGGGGGAAAGGCCGTTCCAGCGTGTATCAATGAATGCCCTTGCCTCAGGAACAGAAAATCCCCTGCGGGCGAGAACCGAGGCTACGGAAGCGGGAATACCGTCAATGCCATCGAACGAGGCATCGGCGACCGATCTTGGAACCCATTTGTATTTCAAGAAAACCTCACGGCGTTCGGGCCGGGCTGTAAGCCGGGTTCTGTACCGCTTTCGCGGCGGCGGCCATCCGTCTAAGCGGCCAACCCGGAGGTCGGGGAGGACGGGCAGCCCTCCAGTCCCGACGGGACTTCCCTCCCTATTTGGCCTTGCACCGGACGGGGTTTGCCCCTTTTCACTCTCCCCCAAGGGAGCGATCGTCTCTGTGGCACTTTCCGCGCGTTACCGCGCCGGGGGGTTTCCCCCCGCGTCCCGCCCTGCGGAGCCCGGACTTTCCTCTCCCCGAAGGGAGCGACCGCCCGCCCGGCCCGAACGTTCCTATTCTAACTCACCTGCTCCCGGCGAGGGAGCTGTCTTCAGTCCATACCACGAAACAGCCGCACATCGGACATACGAACGTGCTGCCGCTTTTTATCTCAACACCGTTCTGAGGGGGTACATTGGTCAGACATCCACCACAGGCGCCCGCCTTCAGCCCCACCACTATCTCTGCCCTGCCCGTCCCCCGGACCTGCTGGTACTTCCTGTAACTCTTGAGATCGATGGATTCGATTGCCCGCTGTTTCTCGGACTCGAGTTCCACAACTTCGGTCTCAAGCTGCTTCCGCTTCTCCAGAAGCAATTCCTGCCTGGTCTCAAAGCGTTTCTGGTACCTCTCCAGTTCCCGCCCGGCCCTTTCGCTTTCAGCCTGAGCTTCTTCCTCGGCCTCCATGGATTCCAGCAGAAGTGTGTCGATATCGTCTATCTTGCCCAAGGCATAATCTATCTGCTTCAGCATTGCCTTATACTCGTCGTTGGTCTTTATCGACAGAAGCCTCGTTCTGTATTCCGCCACCTTAGTACGCACATCCTGCTGATCCGACTTCAGTGAAGCCTGTTTCCGGCGGCACGCTTCAACGGCATCCTCGAAGCCCTTGTAACGTTGCCGGTGCTCCTCCATCTCCTTCTGATGAACCTGCATCTCCCGTGGTATCGACTCGAGATCGGCAAGCACCCGGTCGAGCCGTCTGTCGGTATCCTGAAGAAAAAGCAGCTTCTCTATCCGGTCCTCCATCTCACCTCCCGCACGCATAAAAAAAAGAGGGCACCCGAAGGTGCCCCCAAAAGTGGGCTGGTGGGCGGGACAGGGCTCGAACCTGCGACCCCAAACGTGTGAAGCTTGTGCTCTACCAACTGAGCTACCCGCCCTTCTTCACTATTGGTGGGCCCACCTGGACTCGAACCAGGGACCAGCCGGTTATGAGCCGGCGGCTCTAGCCAACTGAGCTATGGGCCCGTAGGATGGCAAATCTATCCGCAAAGGCCCATGCCGTCAAGTTGCGGGAACAGCACTACAGCGTTAGATTTCCCCCGCCGAGCCGGAGTGGCGGAACGGCATACGCGGTGGACTCAAAATCCACTGTCCGCAAGGGCATGAGGGTTCAAATCCCTCCTCCGGTACCAGACGGGGCACCCTCCGGGGTGCCCCCTTGCGTTTGGCCCCTGACTAGACAAATAGAGTAGCAAAACGGCTTAGGAGCTTTGCCCTTGCGTTTGCAGGGCTGTTTTTGTATTGTTGTGTTACTAGTTACATAACTAGAGAACAATGAAGGGAGATGTCATGGGATTCCCAACGAAGGTTCAGCTCATACAGCGCAAGAACAGCGAACAGTGGTATGTGAACTTCCCCTCGGCTATTGCCCTGGCAATGGAGTTCAACAAGGGAGAAGTCGTCGAGTGGGTTGTGGAAGACAAGGGACTCCTTGCCCTGAAGAGACGCCATGTTCCCGAATCCCTTCTAAAAAAAACTTCAGCGGCGGACTGATGGAAGAGTACCTGAAGCTGTGGGGCCACTGCAGGGAGGCATTTGAGCGTGATAGTTCCTGGGAACGTGCTGTCAGGCTCAGTACTGGAATGCTTCTCTGTCTGGGACGGCACACTGTGACAGGGTTGATTACTACCACTGGAGGCCATGCCAAGGACTGGTCAGCGGATTACCGGGTCTTTGAGCGGGAACGGTTCGATACGAAGAAGATGTTTTGTGTGGTTCGTCGGGAGACGGTGGATCGTCTGGAAGCTGATCAGCCCGTGGTTACCTTCATGGATGACACGATTCTTAAGAGACGAGGGCAGAAGGTGTCCGGCACTTCCTGGCACAGGGATGCAAACGGTCCGAAGTTCTGCTGCAATTTTGTGTGGGCGGGCCGTTACCTTCAGATATCGGGTGCATTGCCGGAGGAGGATCGCCCCGGGTCATGTCGGGGGATACCCTTTTTGCTCAAGCACTGTCCCATTCCCAAGCGGCCTTCCAAAAGAGCTCCGGATTCGGATTGGGATGCGTACTGGAAGCTCCGGGACAGTGCAAGGATCAGTGTTAAGGGTGCGGAGGCAATCTGCGACCTGCGAGAAGGGTTGGACAACGAGTCAATGGGCGGTCGGCAACTGGTCGTGAGCGTTGACGGCGGGTACACCAACAGCAGTGTGGTTCGCGCGCTTCCCGAGCGGACCACACTGATCGGCAGGATCCGTAAGGATGCGAAGCTCTATGCCCGACCCGAAGATGACGAACCCGTTCGCAGGGGCAGGAAGAGGTTCTACGGGCGGCAACTGCCGACTCCTGAGGATATCCGGCAGGGAGATGAGGAACCCTGGCAGGATGTGGATGCGTTTTCCGTTGACAGAACCCACACCTTCCGGCTGAAGGTGGTCAGGAACATCCGATCGAAGATCGCCGGGGAGAGGGATTTGTGCCTGTTGATCATTCAACCCCTCCGTTACAGACTGACAAAGAAGTCCAGGCTTCTATACCGGGATCCGGCCTATCTGATATGCACCGATCCCGAGCTTGATGTATCACGTATTCTCCAGTGGTATCTCTGGAGGTGGCAGATCGAGGTGAACTTCCGTGATCAGAAGAGTCTTCTCGGGATGGGCGAGTCATCGGTACGGACCGCGAAGTCAGTGGAGAAGTTCCCTGAGCTTACGGCATTGAGTTACGCGTTCCTGCAACTGGCATCCACAGCTCCCGGCGTAGCTGCGAACTTCAGCGGCCACCTGCCAAAATGGAGGGGACAGACAGAACCAGGAAGAATGAGTACCGGGATGATGATAACAGAGATGAGAAACGCTGTCTGGGGGCTCGCCGTGAACGGGAAGAATTTAGGGCACTTCGTGAACCGCCGGAGCGCGACAACGAAGCTGCTTAAATTCAGACCCGATCTTGAAACGGCTGTGTTATATGCTCACAGATAATGATTTACAACTTATGATGCTCTTCATCCAGAGCAACGAAGGGGCCAAACGCAAGGGGGCACCCTCCGGGGTGCCCCATTTCACTTGGAAACTGACCGGACAAGCCGGGGTTCGAGTCCCTACGGGCGTACCAGTCATCCCCCCAGTCGAACGATATGGAATATGGGCCTTGCCTCAGTTGAGGTTTTAATCAAGCAGGACAACCCGTTTCGAAAACAGCGGTACATCCCCGGACAGAACCCTTAAAAAGTACACTCCAGGGGACAGGTTCTCCGGGATCCATACCAGAGAATGCTCCCCGGCTGACAGCATGCCTTCGTGGATGACTCCCACCTGACGACCCGTCAAATCGAAGGCTAGAATTGAAATGAGAGACTCTTCCAGTGTACCGATATTGATGTCCAGTGTACCGTAGAACGGATTGGGATGCAGCGACCATGAAGAAACACCCGGCAGTGTTGCATCATGCCCCGGATGCACCGGAGTTCCCTCTGGACCGAATGTTGTGAGAAAAACATCAGATGTGCCCAGCAACTCCGACTGATAGGGATTCAGGACCGGAAAGTCTGCAGAGTAAGTGGTTCCAACGATGTGAGTGTTCCCGGAAGCATCCACTTCGATGTCGAGTCCGGCATCGCTCTCCGTACCACCGAGAAACGTACTCCAGAAAAGCTCAGTTCCCCAGGGGGTGAACCTGGCAACCATACAGTCGTTGCTTCCCGCCAGATTGCCCTGAAATGGATTTTGGAGAGGCAGATCCGGAGACAACGTGTATCCGGTAACGAAAGCACTCCCTCCCTCGTCGACCCATAAGCCGCGAAGTCCATCACTGAGGGCTCCTCCATAGAAAGTACTGTAGTCAAGTTCCTGCCCGGTGGGATCCAGTTTCGTTAAGAAGCCGTCACCACTGGGGCCTCCGGCAAGCTCTTCCTGAAAAGCGTATTTCACAGGGAAGTCAAGGGATTCCGTTGAGCCAGCGATGAGCAGGCAACCCTCATGCAGGCCAACAGCCCGTCCGTCATCCCATAGACTCCCGCCCAGATAGGTGCCGTAGATCATCTCCGAACCGTCCGGACAGAGCTTCACTGCAAACGCATCCATCGTTCCCGCGAAGCTCTCCTGGTAGGCATTCATCACCGGGAAGTTGCTTGATGATGTCCTGCCGGTCACATAGCAGTAGCCTTCTCCATCAACGATAACATCGTAGGCTTGGTCTGTTCCATACCCGCCCATGTAAGTGCTGTAAACAAGAGAGTCTCCCTCCGGACTGATGCAGGTGATAAATGCGTCATCCAGCGGACTGGTGTAGGTAGCCTGAAACGGGTCCTGCAGCGGGAAGTCCGGGGAATCCGTATATCCAACCACGGTCATTGATCCCGATGGATCGATCGTAATCGCCTGGGAAGACTCATCCATGCTCCCTCCGAGGTAGGTGCTTGACAGCAGAGTCGCACCATCCGGAGACAGCTTGGTGATAAAGCCGTCTTGCCCATTCTGATAACCTTGAAATGGATTCAGTAGCGGAAAATCCGATGACCCGGTATTGCCAGTGATCACAATCTCTTCATATTCTGAAAGTACGATATCTCTCGCGTAGTCTACGAAGGATCCACCTAGAAAGGTGCTGAACAGCAACTGACCGCCATCCTGTGAGACTTTGGAGACGAAAGCATCCCGGGACCCACCGTAGACTTCCTGGAAAGGCTCTTCCACGGGAAAATCGCTGGACCTCGTCTCGCCTGCAATGATCCTGCAGTCATCAGCATCGAGAGCCAGGGCATTCCCGTTCTCCCTTTCCGATCCCCCCAGGTATGAACTGTACAGCAGCTCAACTGGTGGATCTATCACCAGAGGCAGCATGCGGTCATAGTCCGTGATCTCGAAGGTGACGGTGTCATTCCCTTGTATGTGAAAGGAGACATCAACCGGGATCCTGCGACCGTTCCGGAACTGCCAGGCATCAGGTCGACCTTCGAGGAGCGTTGTCTCGCCGACGCCGACGAAAAGATTACCATCAGGGGTCACATCCAGTGAGGTGACACCCTCGTACTGGAGGACGATCTGCGACGGATCCGCTCCGGGAGCTACCAGCAGGTCATACTTCAGTCCGTTTCCCTCCGGATGATAGAGCACATCGACTCCGGGATAGACCTCCCGATACCTGACCCTGCTGAAAAGGGGTACGTGAGATCGCCAGAGAGCGGGATTGTTCCCCAGGAAGTAGTTGTGGTATGTCAACTGACGGTCCTCTCCCTCGATCGACAATTCGGGAGCGGCATCAAGGAATCGGATGCGGAGAACAGACTGGCCTACGGGAAGAGAAGCTTCCCGGTCGGTTTCGAGTCGATGTTCAAACCCATCCAGCGGCTCGGGATCGGCGAAAAGGTACAACGAGACAGTCACGCCCTCATGCGTGAACCAGAAGTCAGCATCACCCTGACTGAGAAGGAAGGAAACCTCCGCGGGCCACTGCCCTTCGTTACGGATGAATCCCGGGGAGGACGCCACACGGGAGGAAGGTATTGCCAGGATGAAGCCGAGTACCAGTACTCCCGTTCTGAATTCAGTCATCCCGCTCCTTCTCGCTTATCCTAAACTTAACTTACCGTCTGGTCTTCGGGATCTACGGGTCAATGAAGTCAACCACTATGTACTGCTTAAGGACCTGAGACTCATGAAATGCGTAGCTGGGCCAGTCGTCCGACCAATAAGCGTAGAACCATCCAAATGCTTCCGATTCATCTTCCTCGTTCGGCCAGACTACCAGCTCCATGTAGTCTTCTTCGTCCTCCCATAGCGAAAAGACTGTATCATCTACACCTACATGACCCAGGAAACACATCTGAATCGGAATGACATTCTGGTCGATCGGACAGCTTAGTTCTCCATTGGAACGCTCCAGCGAAAACGCGGTTCCGTTGTCAACGGCAACCCAGTGCCCCTGAAGCGCGTCAGCCTGGAGCGATGATCCATCGTACTCATCCCAGAAACATGCTTCGAATACGCAGTCTACGCGAATGCTTCCAGCGTCCGTAATACCTGAAGGACGAACGGCATTATTCGAAAACCGCACCATCTCCACCATGTACTGCCATTTATCGGGAAGACAACCATCAGCATTGATCCGTATTCTGAACCAGTTTGAATTTGTACAGAGATCGGATGCATCTCTGCCCACATCAATGTCCTCAAACACATAGTAACCTTCATCTGTCTGGATGGTCGATCCGTACTGAACCCATGTATCAGAGGATGTTCGCTTATATAAAGTCACATAAGCATCATCGATCGGATATGCAACATATCCTGGTTCACTTTCTGAATCATATTCATATGTATATGGCTCATTGTAGTCCTGATAATAAACGTAACCTTTGATGTCAACAGTATCCGCGAAACAAAAAGATGTGACGAGGCACAGGTTCAGAAGCTCCACCAGTCGAGTATTCACACGATTCTCCTTTTCCAGTGGAATGGTATTACCCTATCATTTCTTACCATCTATATACTGGCTAGTGAGTTGTGTCAATGAATGTAGACTTCCCCGTTTTGAATTCATTGGTGAGAGACATTGTTCCCCTGGTGCTGGGTCTCAGTAGGCTCCGAAGCACTCGCTCTGAGATGAACCGCCTTTCCCAGTGGTCCCCCATGGCTTCAATCTCCCGCTGCTTCTCCTCCGGCAACTTCAGCAGACAGAGCCACTGTGTGATCCGGTCAGAAGTGACGCCGTGCCTTCGCCCGAGCTGAACACGGGTAAGGTTGTACCTGAACATCTCAGCCTGAAGTTCACGGGCGAACATGAGTGGATTCCTGTAAGGGCCTCTGCGCGGTTTGGGGATGTCAGGACGGATAGTTTTCAGGGAGAAAGTGGCCCCGGATCTGGTTCGAGTCATCCGCGGTCTGGTGTACCAGGCATCCCATTCTATCACGAAGCAGAAGAGGGGAGCCCTCAGACTCCCCTTCATTTGTCCATTGGTCGTTCTACCTTATCAGAACCACCCGTGTCGAAGCCTGGAGTTCCGCGCTGGAAAGCCTTACGAAGTACACTCCGGAGGCCAGAGGCGAACCACTTCCGTCACACCCGTCCCAGTAATGGGTGTGGGAACCGACTGGGAGGGTTCCAAGATCCTGCGTTCTCACGTGGCGTCCCGCAGTGTCGTAGACACTCAGGGTCAGGGGAGAAAGGCCGATGCTCTTAAACAAAAGGTTAGCGCCGGTTGACATTGGATTGGGAGAGATACCAAGTGAGGTTTCAGCTCCTTCCACAGAAGGATCGATTCCGGTTGGCCATTCCACCCAGCAGGCGATTCTTGGCGAGTCAAATCCTCCGGCCCGGGTGAATACACCACCAACATACACCACCGGGCCGTCTACTGCGATGGCATATGCATGATCGCTCAAACCAATCCCCATGTTGTGCCATGTAGTACCATCCCAACGGGCTATAGCACTTGCTGGGTTCCCCCCGGCTTGACCGAACCTGCCGGCCGCATATACATCCGAACCTCCCACCGCGATGGCCCAGATGAAGTTGTTCACGCCACTCCCAAGTGCCGACCAGGAGCTGCCATCCCATCGAGCGGCATAGGCAGCGGGATTGCCCCCAGCTATGGTGAAAATACCACCCACATATACATCCGAGCCATTCACTGCTATATCACGGACACTCGGATCGCCGTATCCTCCCGAGTTTTCCAGACCACTTCCAAGTGTCGACCAGGAGTTGCCGTCCCAGCGGGCAATACAGTTAGCGGGATTGCCCCCAGCTTTCCAGAAGCTTCCCCCTACATACACATCCGAACCACTGACTGCGATAGCCTCTACGGTTCTGTTTACACCAGTTCCCAGGGCTGACCAGGAAGTGCCGTCCCAGCGGGCGATGTTATTGACAGAAACCCCGCCAGCCTGTTGAAACCAGCCGCCTGCGTACAGCATTCCCGTATCACTCACATCTATGGCAATGACCGTACCGTCAATACCGTCGCCAAGTGCTGACCATGAACTGCCGTCCCATCGGGCGATATGGTTGGCGGGTACATCACCCGCAGAACTGAACTCGCCAACCACATACACATCCGAACCGCATACAGCGATATCATAGACCCAGTGGTTCACACCACTTCCCAGTGGATGCCACGAAATGCCGTCCCATCGGGCAACACGCCTAGCTGGAATACCTCCTGCATAGGTGAAGTATCCACCAGCAATGACATCCGATCCGCTCATTGCAATTGTATTCACCACGCTATTCATCCCCAGCGGGCCAAACCGGGTGTCCCAATACCCGTCAGCATCCTGCTCATCGAAGACAGGAACAAGCTCAACCGCGGAAGGGTCATCGGGAACGAACACAGGCTCTCCTCCATTGCCGTACACCATGTGGAACCCTGCAGGATCGAAACTTCCCGATACCCCCTCCGTGATCGCACCTTCGGGGTTCAGTACTGTGGCAAGGGAGGGATTGGTTTCAGCAAACGCCAGGGAGCTGCTCACGAGAAGACCCAATGCAAGCATAGTCTTCATGTGTCCCCCTTTCAGAGAGAATCTCTTGAACAGGCACTACCACTACGAGAACGTAGATACATTCAGGCAGTAGATACGTCAATGGACACCTTGTCCGTACTGATAACAATGAAGCGATCTGAGCGTGACTTTCCGGATCGATCATCCTGTGAGACTTTCAGCTATACATACATATGCCTGTCATTCTATTGGCTGTTTTCCGCTGTCCTGTATCAGGTTCCATTCAAGTCCGGACGATTCTGGAATAATTTGTCGCCAGTGGTATAATGGCAGCGTACATCAGTCGAAGGAGGGTACATTGAACGGCATAAAACGGTTAATGTGCGCGGCTATCTGTTTCGCAGCCTGCAGCAACCCCACGACTCCATCGGAAAACACCCACGAATGGGAAGACTACGAATGGGTGCCCTGCGCGGATCTCTTCTCGGATCCGTGCAGCGTTCTTTGCTCGGTGAGCGGCGACAGCCTGTACATCATGGTCACCCAGGTTGCCGACACCACTGAATGGTACAGATGCCAGATGCCTGACCTGGTCACCTTCAACGTCTACTCTGGTGAACACTTTGGAGAGGACTACTACGTGGACGGAAACCGTGCGATGACGGTATCAGGCTCACTGTTAACGGATGACTTTTTTGAGTACTACTCCCCTTACGGGTTGAGCGATGGTCGGCTCGGTGAATCCATCCCCTACCAGCCGGATACCGCACTGGGCGGAGTGAACAACGTTCATGCCGTGTTTTTCGGAGAGGTTGACGGAGACAGCACTCTTGTTTACCGGAAAGCCTTTTCCACCGGTGATTCCCAGTGGGATCTGACCCTGGCCCATGATTCCACGTTCCAGGTCATGGTCTATCTGCAGTGGGGAGAGCCGGGAGATTCCCTATGCTTTTTTGCCAATAGCGGTATGATGCCTGTTTTTCTTGGCTCTTCCGAGATTTGCGTACATGGGTGATTGAATGAGAGTGGACATGACACTATACTTCAATGGCAAACAGCGACGTAAACCATTGGAGGAGCGCCATGTCCACGAGCCTATTATACCATGCCCAGGATCTGAAGGGAATACATCATTCCCGGACCGAATTCACGGAAGGCAGAACCGTCTTTCACGCCGTCGTCTCGAACGGCTGCTGCAGGTGTTCCAAGTGCGGATCACACCGGGTAGTGCAGTCAGGCGGTGTGTACAGGGAGTTCAAGCTTGTTCCCACGGGAACCAGGAAGAACCTTCTTCGGCTCTACATCCCCAGGCTCGTGTGCAGGGAGTGCGGGGCGGTGAGACAGGTGTATCTGCCATTTGCCGACAGGCGGAAGGGATACACAAGAGCGCTTGCCAGGTACGTCCTCAGTCTGTGCCGATTGCTTCCTCTCAAAACAGTGGCAGAGCTTTGTGGTCTCTCCTGGAATACGGTGAAGGAGATCCACAAGGCGGGCCTGCGCCGGAAGCACAGGAGAAGCAAGCTTGGGGGTGTTCGTATCATCGCGATCGATGAGGTCTGCGTGGGGCGTCCCCGGAAGTACCTGACGCTGGTCATTAATCTCGAGAGCGGTGAAGTGCTCCACATAGGACGGGGCAAGGGAGCGTCTGCACTGAAGGGCTTCTGGCGGCGTCTGGCCCGCAGCGGGGCAAGGATTCACGCAGTATGCACCGACATGGCCTCAGGATACATGGCCGCCGTGGAGGAGCATCTTCCGGAAGCGAAGTCGATACTGGATCACTTCCATCTCGTGAAGTACATGAATGACAAGCTGACGCTGCTTCGTTGTCAGCTCTTCAGGAAGGCGGGTGATGAAGGGAGGAGGCTTCTCAAGGGAACGAGGTGGCTGTTGCTGAGAAGCAGGGCACATCTTGGAAGAGGCGCTCTCTTCGATCTTGATGAGGCTTTGAGGTGTAATGAGCCCCTTTACATCGCCTACTACCTGAAGGAGGAGCTTGCATCGCTCTGGTCTCTGAGCAGCAAGGCGGAAGCGGCGGAACACCTTGAGAACTGGCTGGTCAAGGCAGCCAACTCGGGTGTTGCCATGCTTGTTAAGATCAGCAAGTGGCTTGGGAGAGTGAAGGACAAGATTCTGAACTGGTTCGACTGCCCCATATCCTCGGCCAAGCTTGAAGCGTTCAATGGGCAGATCAGAAGACTCTTGAAGAACACCTGCGGCCTGAGGGATCAGGAATACCTGTTCCTCAGAATCCGTGACCTCGTGGATGCGAAATTATGAAGAGCCTTTTTCTTCAGTAACTCTTTTTGAACATGTGCAGGAAAGGCCGGGCTTTCGGGCCCGGCCTTTCCGTGTGGTGCTCTTCTGTCACCTTATGACTGCGACGCTCCTCGTGGCTGCAACCCCGCTCGCGCTGATCCTCACGAAGTAAAGACCACTGGCAAGGTTGGCGGTGTCGAGGGGTATGCCGTGGTTTCCCTCGTCGAGGAAACCCTGGTGGAGGGTCTGAACAAGCCTGCCCTGGAGGTCATAGACCTGAACGGAGGCCGCCCCGGGTGCTGGTGTGGTGAAGCGCACCGTGGAAACGCTCTGGCAGGGGTTGGGGAAAACTGCAACCTGTGGCCCGGCGCCCTCCGCGCCCTCGATGCCGGTGCCGTCATGCCTCCAGAGGGTAACCTCGGCATTGGCAAAGGTGAGGAAGCCCTGGTGCCTGTCACCGCTGAAAACGATGTACCAGTCATCGGTATAGGGCGCATAGAACCAGACCTCACCGGAACTCTGACCCTGGATGAGTTCGTAGCAGTCGAACTCCTCCCCGGCCTGGTAGAGTCCCCAGTTGTTGGAGTCCACGATGAAGAAGTCGGCCGTTCCGCCTT
>Ga0351856_1031_pt1 | contig 31679 bp, 27 predicted proteins | sample BONcelHFGM3001D8_FD_206798 | JGI IMG/M metagenome (GOLD analysis project Ga0351856, IMG submission 206798) | Enriched cells from coal bed in the Powder River Basin, Montana, United States - BONCAT cells FGM rep2 HSBNCT.FGM.300.1.D8 ... | reverse complement strand
AAGGGAGCCGAAAAGCCGACGGGTGGCGGAGGTGGCGGACATCAAGCGGGTCATTGCGGATGCGGCTGCGCGGGGGGACGTGGCGGCGGATGCGAGTGCTCTGATTGATCGGATTATTGATTTCCGGGTGCTGCGGGCGCGGGATGTGATGCAGCCGATGGCAAGGACGCTGTGTGTGCGCACGGACACGCTGGTGCCGGAGGTGCTCGATCTGGCGAGGAAGTCGGGGGCAAGCCGGCTGCCGGTGCTGGACGAGAGCGGAAAGGTGGCCGGGATTCTGAGGGTTTTTGATTTGCTCCGTGATGGAGTGCAAACGGGGCGTGCGCAATCGTATGTCCGCAGGGCCGTAGCGGTGGAGACGCAGGAGAATGCGCTGGAGACCTTGCGCACGCTGCGGGCGGCACGCATGCAGCTGGCGATCGTTCGGGATGATGCCGGAAACGATGTGGGCGTGGTGACCAGCGAGGACCTTGTGAGCCGCCTGTTGGGAGGGGACGGATAAATTGCTTCGAGACCGGACAAGTCGTCTTGCCTCCGGTTTGGAGATGTCATTTACTGGCGGGCTATGTCCACGGAAGTTGCCTCGATTTACTCTAGAAAGAATCCTTTTCCCGCTACGATGGCGGTGAATCGCCCTTTGACGCTCGAGGGCTCTGAAAAAGACACGCGGCATTACGAAATCTCTCTGGAGGGTTCGGGCCTCGCTTATGAAGTTGGGGATTCTCTGGGCGTTTTCCCGGAAAACGATCCGAAGCTCGTGGAACAGATTCTGAAGACGCTCGGGTTTACGGGGGAGGAGCTGGTGGCGGATCCGGCTGGCGAGCTGGTGGCGCTTCGGAATGCTTTGTTGAAGGATTACATTATCACCACTCCGGCCAAGCAATTGTTGCAGGCGGCGGCGGAGAAGGATGAGGGTGCGGAGTTTCTCAAAGAGTTGCTTAATCCGGAGGTGAAGAGCGAGCTGGATGCGTGGCTGTGGGGCCGCGATGTGCTGGATGTGCTGGAGGAGTTTCCGCTGGCGAAGTTCACGCCGGAGGAATTTGTGAAAGTGTTGCGCAAGCTGCAACCGCGTTTGTATTCCATTGCTTCCTCGCAGAAGGTGGTGGGCGAGGCGGTGCATCTCACGGTGGCCTCCGTTCGCTATGAAGCATTAAATCGCAAGCGCTCGGGCGTGGCGTCGGTTTTCCTCGCGGAGCGCTCGGAGGGTGTGGGACGCATTCCTGTGTTCGTTCACACGGCGAAGCATTTCCGCGTGCCGGAAGACCCCGCTGCGGACATGATTATGGTCGGTCCGGGGACGGGGATTGCGCCGTTTCGCGCCATGCTGCAGGAACGCAAGGCGACGGGGGCGAGCGGACGGAACTGGCTGTTCTTCGGCGAGCAGCGTTCGGCTTGCGATTTTTTCTACAAGGAGGAGTTCGAAGCCTGGCAGAGCGAGGGTGTGTTGACCCGATTCGATACCGCTTTTTCACGGGATCAGGATTATAAAATCTACGTGCAGCATCGCATCGTCGAGAATGCGCAGGAGCTGTATGCGTGGCTGGAGCGGGGTGCCTATTTTTATATTTGCGGCGACGCATCGCGCATGGCGAAGGATGTGGATGACGCCCTGCACAAGGTTGTCGAAAAAGCGGGAGGCAAAACGCCCGAGGAGGCAGCGGCTTACATGGCCGAACTCAAAAAGGCCAAACGCTACCGCAAGGACGTGTATTGAAATAGATGGAATGGAAAGCATCGAACCCATCGGCCGCTCCACCTTGTTAATCCGGTAAATTTTGTCCCAGCATTCCGCTTTGAAACACATTCACTTCCTTGGAATTTGCGGCACGGCGATGGGTGCCGTGGCTGCGGGCATGCGGGAGCAGGGCTATACCGTGACCGGGCAGGACGATAATGTCTACCCGCCGATGTCCACGTTTCTTGAGGAAAAAGGTATCGGGATTACAAAGGGGTTCGAGCCTGCGGACATTCCGGAGTCTGCGGATGTCGTGGTGGTGGGCAATGCGATGACGCGTGGGAAACCGGCGGTCGAAGCTGTGCTGAATCGCAAACTTTATTACGTCTCGCTGCCCGAGGCGTTAAAGCAGTTTTTCCTGCGCGGCAGGCACAATCTGGTGGTCACCGGGACGCATGGCAAAACGACGACCACGTCGCTGCTTGCGTGGATTTTTGAAAGCGCGGGCCGCGCTCCGGCGTATTTGATCGGCGGCATTCCGTCGAATCTGGGGAAGGGAGCCTGCCTGCGGGATTCCCGGTATTTCGTGTTGGAGGGCGATGAATACGACACGGCTTTTTTCGATAAGCGGTCGAAGTTTATTCACTACCTTCCAGAGCTGGTGATCGTGAACAATATCGAGTTTGACCACGCGGATATCTTCGAAGATCTCGATGCGATCAAGCTGAGTTTCCGGCGGCTGCTGAACATTGTTCCCAGTGAAGGAATGGTGTTGCTCAATGGCGACGATCCGAATTGCGTGGATGTGGGCCGGGGATGCCCGGCGCCGATTGTCGAGGTGGGGTTTTCTCCGAATGCGGCGAACTGCATTCGAAACCCGGAGCACCATGCGGATGGCTCGGCATTTGAGTTGTTCGGAGCCCGGTTTGAGGTGCCGATGGTCGGCGATTTTAATATTCGGAATGCGGCCATGGCGGTGTCGGCGGCACATTTTTACGGAATTACGATTCCTGAAATTCAGAAGGCGCTCAAGGTGTTCAAAGGCATTAAGCGGCGGCAGGAAGTGCGTGGCGAAGTGCGTGGAATCAAGGTGGTCGACGATTTTGGGCATCACCCGACGGCCATTCGAGAGACGCTCGCCGGGCTTAGGAAACGGCATGAGGGAGGGCGCATCTGGGCGATTTTCGAACCGCGCTCGAATACGACGCGCCGGGCGGTGTTTCAGCATGCGCTGCCGGAGGCCTTTCGCGATGCCGACGGGGTTTTCATTGCCCAGGTGGCCCGACTCGAGCAGATCCCGGAAAACGAGCGATTGCATCCCGAACAGGTCGTGGCGGACATCGCGGCGACGGGCAAACCGGCATTTTATGAGCCAACGGCGGATGCCATTGTCGAACGAATCAAGCCGATGGCTGAAGCCGGGGATCTTATTGTGGTCTTCAGTAATGGCGGGTTCGACGGGATTCACACGAAGCTGCTGGAGCGGTTGTAACAGCCGGAACGGGTGGGGGAGAAGCAACTCCCGCGAATATTTCCTCGCATTGCCCTTCGTGGTCTCTAATTTTGAAGGCGTTGATGAACGAAGAACTGCAGAAAGTCGTAGAAGCGGGGAATCTGGCGCCCGAATCAGCCGAGAAACTAAATCAATTACAGCCTGGCGAATACTGCCAGCACAAGAGCTGGGGATTTGGGAAAATTTGTGAGTGGAATTTGCTGACAGGGCAGATCTTCATCGATTTTGGTTCGAAGAAGGGCCATCCGATGCAGCTCGAATATGCGGCACTGACGCTGACGGCGGTGCCTTCGCATTTTGTCCGTGCGCAGCTTGCAGGAACTCCTGAAGCCGTGCTGGCCCGGGCCAAAGAGGATCCTGCCGGACTGGTCAAGGACGTGCTGGCCAACTTCGGCGGCAGGGCGACGATGGACCAGATCGCGTCCGTATTTGTTCCGCATGGCATGACTGCGGCGGAATTCAAAAAATTCTGGGATACGGCGAAGAAGAAATTGCGCGGGGACGAGCATGTGCATTTTCCGGCGAAGAAAAATCTGCCCATCGAGCTGCACGATACGCCGGTGAACCAAGGCGCCAAGCTCTTTGCCAGCGTCCACGAAGCCCGGCATCCAAAGGATCAGGTGCAGGCCATCGAGGCCGTGCTCAAGGCTCTTGACGAGCTTTCCAAGGAGATCGAAGAGATGAAAACCCTCACGGCCCTCATTGAGGATGCGGCAAAGAAGGGACAGCGTCTGCATGCGGTGCAGGCAGTCGAGCTGTTGCTGGCACGGGATGAGATTTGCGCCCGGCACGAAATCCTTGAGCCAGGGATGGGCGCATTGGAGGTGGCGGACCTGCTCAAGAGCGAACAGAGCCGGCTGCCGGAGTTATTTTCAAATATTGCGGCATCGAAGCACCGTAAGCTGCTTGCCCATTTTCGGACGGCTTTTCCAGAAACATGGAAGGAGCGGTCCTTCGCGCTGGCGCTCAACGCAACGCCGCGTCTTATCCAGGAAATTGGTCGTTTTTACCAGGCCGAGGGAGAGCAGGAAGCGTTCCACGAGGCGCTGGACCGGGTGATTCGCGAACGCTCGACTTCGCCGGAAATGTTGTTGTGGATTTGCAAGGAACGTGGCGCCGATTTTCCGGAGCTCTTCCGTCCCGATCTTTTTGGCGCGGTGCTTACCTGCCTTGAGCAGGATATGTTAAGCGACATCACCCGAGGCACGAAGCTCCACGACCTCATCATGGATGACAAGACGCTCATGGCCGATTTGCTGGGCGATGCAAGTCTCGACGACGTGCGCGACGCCGTCCGCAAGCTCAAGCTCACCACCGTATTTGATGATCTGAACAAACGCTCGCTGCTGGCTCGCATCATTAAACTGCATCCGGAAACGGAGAGCATGGTGACGGGGGAACAGGAGCAGGAAAAAGCACAAAGCCTGGTCGTCTCCTGGGCGAGTCTTGAGAAACGCCGCCTGGAATTCGAGGATCTGGTCAATCGTCAGATTCCTCAAAATACCCGCGATATCAGCATAGCGAGGTCCTACGGCGATTTGCGCGAAAATTTCGAATTCAAATCCGCGAAGGAGCAGCAGCGCGTGTTGCTGCGCCGGAAGTCCGAAATGGAGCGCGATCTTTCCGCGGCTCGTGGAACGAATTTCGAGGATGTCGATGTGAGCAAAGTGTCGATCGGAACGGTGGTGACGGTTTCCGAAGCCGGATCGGAGGAATTGGAGACCTATTCCATCCTTGGAGCCTGGGACAGCATTCCAGACAAAAATGTCGTCTCGTATCAGGCGGCGATCGGACAGGCGCTGCTGGGCAAACCCATCGGGACCATTGTGCTGCTGCCGACGGAGCAAGGTGTGCGCTCGGTCAAGATCGTGGCCATAGAAGCCTTCAAAAATCTTGAATTGCTTGGAGAGGCCGAACAAGCTCCGGCCTGAAAAAGCGGCAGGGGTCGTTTCCGAACTATTTACAGTTAAAATCGAAATGTCAGACACCATTATTATCTCTCTTCGTGCGCGTGAAATCATCGACTCGCGTGGCAATCCGACCGTCGAAGTAGACGTGGAGCTTGCTGGCGGCGCCATTGGACGGGCCGCAGTGCCCAGCGGTGCGAGCACCGGCGAACACGAGGCCGTGGAATTGCGCGACGGCGTCAAGACACGCTATCTCGGAAAAGGCGTGAGCAAGGCCGTGGCCAATGTCCACAAGACGATCGCTCCCGAAGTGGTCGGGATGGACGCGCTGGATCAGATTACCATCGACAAGCTCATGCTTGCGCTGGATGGCACCCCCAACAAGAAGAAGCTCGGTGCGAATGCGATTCTGGGTGTTTCCCTTGCTGTTGCCAAGGCAGCGGCAGCGCAACTCGGCCAGCCGCTTTACAAATATCTGGGAGGCCCCAACGCAAAAGTGCTGCCCGTCCCGATGATGAATATCCTCAATGGCGGCGCGCATTCGGATGCGCCGATCGACTTCCAGGAATTCATGATCATTCCCAAGGGAGCGGCGTCCTTTTCCGAGGCGCTTCGCTGCGGAGCCGAGGTGTTCCATGCGCTCAAGTCCGTGCTCAAGGGCCGCGGGCTTTCCACGGCGGTCGGTGACGAGGGAGGATTCGCACCAGCGCTTTCCTCGGCGGAGGATGCGATCGATTCCATTGCCAAGGCGGTCAAACAGGCGGGCTACAAGTTCGGCAAGGACGTATTTATCGCGCTCGATTGCGCATCTTCGGAGTTCTACAACGCCGAAAAGAAGGCTTACATCTTCAAGAAATCGGACGGCTCCTCGCGCACGGACGACGAGATCGTGTCCTACTACGAAGGGCTCTGCAAAAAATACCCGATCATCTCGATTGAGGATGGATGCTCCGAAAACGACTGGGTGGGTTGGAAAAAACTCACCAACGCGCTCGGTGCCAGCGTCCAGCTTGTCGGAGACGACTTGTTTGTGACCAATGTTGATTTCCTCCGCAAGGGCATCGACCAGGGCATCGCCAACTCCATTCTCGTGAAGGTGAATCAAATCGGTTCGCTCACCGAGACGCTCGACGCCATCGAACTGGCCAAGGAAAACGGCTACACCTCGGTGATCAGCCACCGCTCCGGCGAGACCGAGGACGCTACGATTGCCGACATCGCCGTCGCGACGAATGCCGGACAGATCAAAACGGGTTCGCTGAGCCGCTCGGACCGGATTGCCAAATACAATCAGCTTCTTCGCATCGAAGAGGAGCTGGGGGACAACGCAATCTATGGCGGCAAAATGCGCTGAGTGTGATATTTTAAACGCATGAATACCGCCGCCAGATCCGATTTCGGCCAGCGCCGTGAGCGGGATTACTGGCGGACAGTGAACCGGCTTCTGATCTTTTTGATCGGAGTCGGTGGGCTGGTGGTGACGTTTTTGTTTTTTTACCCGGAGCTGCGACGCATCGACGCCATGGGCGACGATCTCACGCAGCTCCAAAAACAGAACACGGATGAAGCGCTGCTTCTGCGCCAGCAACAGCGCGAAGTGGAATGGCTGAATAACGATCCGGCCTACGTGGAGCTGATCGCCCGTGACAAACTAAGCGTCATGAAGGAAGGCGAGACGGTATTCCGGCTCGATTCCGAAACACCGCTGGAGCCCGAAAATCATCAACCTGAGCATCAGCAGTAATGGCCACCGAATTTGAATTGATCGACACCTCCGAACTGACCGCCCGAATCGGTGAGTTGCGGAGGTATCTTTGACTTTCCGAAACTGACGTCCCGCCTCGAAGAGCTCGAGGCGCGGATGAGCGATCCCGATTTCTGGAATCAAAAAGAGGCTGCGCAAAAAGTCGTTGAGGAGGTAAGCCGACTGCGCGGCAAGGTTGGGCCTTTTCGTCTGCTGGAAAGCCGGACGGAGGATCTGGACGTGCTACAGGAGCTGGCTTCGGAGGAAGGAGATGCAGCTTCCATGGAGGAAGTCCGTAAGGAGTTCGAGGCCGTTACCGCCGAGCTTTCCAAGTTCGAACTCAAGCAATTCCTGAGCGGAGAGTTCGACAATAACCCCGCGTTTCTAACGATTCATGCCGGGGCGGGTGGCACGGAGTCGTGCGATTGGGCGGACATGCTGCTGCGGATGTATTTGCGGTGGATGGAGCGCAACGGGGTTGCCAGCGAAGTGATCGATATTCAGGAAGGGGACGAAGCCGGTATCAAGAGCGCGACACTGCGCGTGACGGGGGATGCCGCCTACGGGTATCTGGCCTGCGAACGGGGAGTCCACCGGCTCGTGCGCATTTCTCCTTTCGATGCCAACAAGCGGCGGCACACCTCATTTGCAAGTGTTGACGTGGTGCCGGAAATCGAGGATGCGCCCATTGAGATCGACGAAAAGGATCTGAAGACGGATACCTTCCGAAGCGGTGGCAAGGGCGGACAGAACGTGAACAAGGTCGAGACGGCGGTGCGCATCACACACCTGCCCACGGGTATTGTCGCCGCATGCCAGAACGAGCGCAGCCAGGGAAGAAATCGCGAAATGGCGATGAAGATGCTCAAAGCCAAGCTCATGCAGATGGAAGCCGACAAGAAGAGCGCGGAGGTGGAGCGTCAATACAGCGAGAAAGGCGACATCGCATGGGGCAACCAGATACGTTCGTATGTGTTCCAGCCTTATCAAATGGTGAAAGATCTCCGCACGGGCGTGCAGACGAGCGGAATTCAGGGCGTAATGGATGGGGAGATTGACGCCTTCATCGAAGGCAAACTGCGCGGTCTTGTGTACAAAAAGGGCGCCGCCGAAACGGACGGCGAATGATTCTGCCCAAGTGGGCGGCGGATGCTTAACTTCCTGCCGCTTTGAGTATGGATGTTGCGCTGAGCGTTATTGCTTCGCCCAGGTGATTGCTTCCGCTAGCAGGGCGGTGTCAAAAATTTTGAGTTCGCCAGGGATGAAATACGTCCCCAACCGGGTTGCCCATGCGACCCATCGAGGGCCGCCGACCACGGCGATGCGCGTGAAGTCCTTTCTGTGTTGGAAGCCAAATTTGGCATCGTCCCACATGGCTTCGAGTTCCCAACCGTCGAAGGAGTCGTTTAAGTAAAAAACGATGCGTATTTTTTCGAATTGCTGAAGGAGCTGCTCGAGTTTCGGGATAAAGACGTCTTTGTAGTCTTTTGCGGTGAGTTTTTCGGAGGCCTCGATGACGAGGGTCTGCTCTGCGGTTTCCGGACGAATGGTGATCATGGTTTGCGGAATTGGGGGTTGTTGTTACTGGGAGACTGACGAATCGATTATGAAAAGGACTTTCGGGCGAGGCCAGCTTGAAATACACGGGAGGAATGGCCGGGCGTCCGGTGTCTTCGCGGAGGGATGAGGAAATTTTCGTTGCTGAGCGGGGTGTCGGAGCTATGGTGGCAGTTGCCAGGGGCTATGGACTGCGAACAGGCAAACCCCGCCAGGGCAGGAATGCAGCAACGGTAGCTTGCTTCTCTTTGCCGTAGTTCTCTGGCGCTTCCCTTCTCTTGACTCGACGGAGCAAGAATTTAGGCTGCGTCCGTGGAAACCTCCATTCGCGATACCATCTATCAATACCTGAGCAGCCGTGGTCTTCGGCGTACGGCTCAGCGGGAGGCAATTATCGAGACGGTGCTCAATACGACGGAGCATTTTCATGCCGAGGAATTGCATGAGATGGCCAAAAAGATCGATACGACCGTTTCCCGGGCGACGGTCTACCGGACGATCCCTTTGCTGGTCGAGTGCGGGCTGTTGCGGGAGCTGGATCTCGGACGCGATGTCAAATTTTACGATCCGAACTTTGTCGATCACCCGACGCACAATCACCTTATCTGCGTCGACTGCGACAAGATCATCGAATTCGAGGATCCCAATATCGAGTTGCTGGAGAACTGCATCACGCGGCGACTGGGATTTTCACCGGCGAATAAAATGGTGCGCATCGAAGGACATTGCGACGAGTTAAAGATGAAGGGCTCCTGTCAGAAGGGGGAGGCTCGCGGAGCAGCGGGGACAAAGGCGTAGGTTTTATATATCCATGTGGAAAGGTCGATTTGAGGAGGAGCAGTCCGATTTGCTCAAAAGCTACAGTGAGTCCATATCCTTCGATTGGAGGCTCTACCGGCACGATATTCTTGGCAGTCAGGCTTACGCGGCGGCGCTTGAGCGGGCGGGGATTCTGACCGCTGAGGAGCGGGGGGCCATTGTCGAAGGCTTGCGGAAGATCGGGGAGGAGATTGCGTCCGGAGGCTTTCCCTTCCAGATCGATCTGGAGGACATTCACATGAATATCGAGGCGGAGCTGACGCGGCGCATCGGCAGAGCGGGTGCAAAATTGCATACGGGCCGGAGCCGGAACGATCAGGTGGCTGTCGATCTCCGGCTTTACCTGCGGGATATAATCGATGATCTCGCCTCCCGGGCCGCCGGGATGCAGGCGGCGCTGGTGCGGCTGGCGGAGCGGCATTCGGGGGCGGTTATTCCTGGTTACACGCATCTCCAGCGGGCCCAGCCGGTATTGTTCGCGCATCATTTGCTGGCTTACGTCGAGATGCTCGATCGTGATCGGGGACGATTTGCGGATGCACGCAAGCGGATGAATCTGCTGCCACTGGGCTCCGGAGCCATCGCGGGCTCGACGATCGTGCTGGATCGGGAATTTCTAGCCGCTGAACTTGGTTTTGATGGGGTGACGCAGAATAGCATGGATGCTGTGTCGGACCGGGATTTTGCATGCGAGTTACTCGCTGCCATCGCGATCTGCGGGGTGCATTTGTCGCGCTTAAGTGAGGATGTGATCCTGTGGGCCTCTGCGGAGTTTGGTTTTCTGGAGTTAAGCGACCGGCACACGACGGGATCGAGCCTGATGCCGCAAAAAAAGAATCCGGATATTGCTGAACTGACGAGGGGAAAGACGGGGCGGCTGGTTGGGAATCTCGTGAGTCTGCTGACGGTGCTGAAAGGCCTGCCGATGACCTACAACCGCGACATGCAGGAAGACAAGGAACCCGTTTTTGACTCGGTGGATACCTTGAGCGCAGCTCTAACGATTTTTGCTGAGATGCTGGATGGGGCGCAACTTGCGGAATCGCGGGCGCGGGAGGCGGCTTCAGACCCTTTGCTGCTGGCCACCGATCTTGCGGACTATCTGGTGCGGGCGGGAATGCCCTTCCGCGAAGCCCATGAGGCAGTGGGGCGGCTGGTGGCGGAGTCGGCGCGGACTGGCGTGGCTCTAAACGCTCTGTCGATGGAGCGCTACCGGGAGGTTTCGGAGCTTTTCGGGGAGGATGTGCGCGAGACGGTCTTTGATATTCCCAAGGCGCTGGCGGCGCGCAAAGCGCCGGGCTCGCCGTCTCCGGAGAATGTCGCCAGCCGGATCGCATTCTGGCGGCAGCGGCTCGGATGAGTGGCAGGGGGTGGAAGGAAATCTCACGCGAGACGTGCGTGGATTCTCCGTATTTGAAAGTTTACCGCGAGGTGGTGGCGACACCGACCCGTCCAGAAGGCATCGAATGGACGGTGGTTCGGCGCAAGCAGGCGGTGGTGGTCGCGCCGCGGACGCCGGAGGGGCAGTTTTACCTGATTCGCCAGGAGCGGATTGCCATTCGCAAGGTATTGTGGGAGTTCCCCGCAGGGCAGATTGACGGCGTGGTGGATGAAGCCTCGATTCTCGAGTCCGTCCACCGGGAGCTGGGTGAGGAAACGGGCTGCGAGACCTCGGATCCTCTGGTGCCGGCGGGAACTTTCTGGTCATCGGCGGGATTTACGGATGAGCGGGCGCATTTGTTTCTGGCGACGAATGTGCGTCCGCGATTGTCGGGGAGTGCGCCGGATGAGCATGAAGCGATCCTGGATTGCCGGACTTTTTCTCCGGATGCCTTGAGAGGGATGATTGCGGCTGGAGAAATCGAGGACGCCAATACGCTCAGCCTGTTCGCACGGCTATCGGTGATGAGTCATATTTAAACCACATGAGCAGCAGTTGGAAAAAACGCCTTTTTGATTTCCGCGAGATGCGGGACGAACCCAAGCCATTTCTTGATCACCTCGAAGATTTGCGGGGGATGCTGATCAAGATGGCGATCGCTCTGGGGATTGCGATGGTGTTGAGCTTTTTGGGGCGGACGCTGCTTTTTGATATCATCCAGGCGCCTTTGATGGCGGTGGATGCGGAGAGAGCCGAAAATTTGCAATCGCTGGGGGTGGTGGATTCCTTTTCCATTTCACTGGAGCTGGCGTTTTATGCGGGAATCATCCTGTCGTTCCCGGCGCTGCTTTTCTTCCTTGCGGAATTCGTGCTGCCGGCTCTGAACGCGAGCGAACGCAAGCATTTGTATCCCGCGGCGACGGTTGGGTTCGGGCTCTTCCTGGCTGGGGTGGCCTTTGCCTATTTTGTGGTGCTGCCGCAGACGCTGGTCTTTTTTTACAAGGACGCGGAATCTCTGGGCTGGAAGCCGACGTGGACGGTGCGGGAATATTATTCGTTTACAACGCAGTTTGTGATCGCGTTCGGGCTGGCCTTTGAGCTGCCGGTGGTGGTGCTGCTGCTGGTGAAGATGGGAATCCTGGAAACAGCCGATTTGCGCCGCCTCCGGCCACAGGCGTTTATCGTGGTGATGATCTTTGCCGCGGTGCTGACGCCGACGACGGATATGGTCACGATGTTGCTTATGGGAGTGCCCATGTACGGACTGTACGAGATTTCCATTCTGGCGGCGTCCATTACACAGAAACGCGTGACCCGGGAGGACGTGCTGGCCATTGAGGACACCCATCCTCCTGAGAACAACGACATCTAAGCAGACTGCGTGAGCGCTGCAATGGCGTCGCAGGTGCGGTCCGTGGCCCCGCGATGGCTGGCGATAATGGCCTGGCCGTGCTCGACAAGCGAGGCACGGGCGGTGGGGTCGGAGAGCAGGCGGGAGGCTTCTCGTTCCAGGGCGGCTTCATCGGGAATCTGGATAAGACCTTGCGCACGCACGAGCTGGCGGACGAGGAGATCGAAGTTTTGCATGTTGGGACCGACGATGACAGCGCGTCCTGCGGTGATGGGTTCCGCTGGATTCTGACCGCCTTTGGCGAGCAGGCTTTTGCCAACAAAAACCACCTGGGCGCAGGCGTACCAGTGGCGTAATTCTCCGGTACTGTCTACGAGGAGGACATCGGGGTTCCGGGCTTTTGAGTTTGGAATTTCCGAGCGGAGGGCGACGGTGAGTCCGATTTTTTCCAGGGCGGCACGTATTTCGGGTGTCCGTTCGACGTGGCGGGGAACGGAGATGAAAAGCAGGCCGGGATGTGTCTGCCGGAGGCGTCGGCAAACTTGCGCGAGCAGCAGCTCTTCTCCGGCATGGGTGCTGGCTCCCAGAAAAACGGGAGCGGACTCGGAAATGCCGAGAGTGGCGAGCAGGGAAACGAAGTTTTTTGATTCAGATTTCGTTGCAAGCGCATCGTCAAATTTGATGCTGCCGGTGACGCAGAGTTTGTCTTCGCGGACACCGAGATTTTTCCAGCGGGCGATGTCTTCGGGATCGGGGAGGCAGAGGGTGTCGAGTTGATTGAATACCGGCCCGGTAAAGGCGCGGAATTTACGAAAGCGGCGTTCCGAACGGGGGGAGAGCCGGGCATTGGCGAGCAGGCCACGGGCTCCGGTGGCACGGATGCCGGCGACGAGGTTTGGCCAGACTTCGGCTTCGATGAGGACGAGCGCCGAGGGTTTGATGAGGCGAATGGCGCGGCGGGTGAACCAGATGAAATCGAGTGGGTGGTAGATCGCCTCGAGCCACTCCGAACGCTGTTCGCAGGCGAGGACAAAGCCGGTGGAGGTCGTGGTCGAGAGCACGAAGGTCCGGGAGGGATCCCGCTCTTTCAGGCGGCGGATCAATTTCATCGCAATAAGCACTTCTCCGACACTGACTGCATGGACCCAAATCCATCCGCCACACTGCAACCGGGTGCGGACCCGCTGGGAATAGATGGCAAACCGCTGGCCAAATTTATGGCGGTATTTGCCGCGTTTGAGCATGCGCCAGATAAGCCACGGCACGAGGGCGATGAGGATGGGCAGGTAGAGGAGGTTATAAAAGAGTCTCAGGAAGGGCATCTAGCGGGCTGGCGTGAGAAAGTGAATGGATGAGCCGCCGTAGGCGCGGCTGCGAACGAGTTTCCAAGCGCTGGCTTCCGCGGCAGGCTCGATGGCATACGCGTCGGCGGTTTCCAGAACGAATGTGCCGTTGTCGGTGAGGGCGTTTCGAAGTTCGGGGGCTTGGAGGAGCTGGGTGGCAAAGTCGGGATCGTCGGCGGATTTGGTGTAGGGAGGGTCGGCAAAAATGAGATCGAGGCTGGAAGGGTGGGCGTAGAGACGCAAAAAGCGAAAGGCATCCATTTGCTGGATGCTGCCGGAGAGGCGGGTCTTTGCAAGGTTGCGGCGGATGCACTCGACGGCGGAGCGGTCTTTGTCCACAAAAACGGCGGTGGCTGCCCCGCGGCTGAGTGCTTCGATGCCGAGCCCTCCGGAGCCGCCGAAAAGATCGAGCACGCGGGCACCGGGCACGCATTCAGCCAGGCTGGAGAATAATGCAGCCCGGACGCGGTCCATGGTGGGGCGGATGCCTTGGGAGGGAACGGATAGCGGAACGCCGCCCGCACTGCCGGAGATGACACGCATTCCGGGACTCAGAGGTTGGCCGATTCGGAAGTGGGCGTCCGTTGCTCTGGATCGAGGATGCAGGGATGTCCGCGGAGTTTCGATTCGGGTTCGTGTTCCTCCGGTTTGCGCTTTTTGGGCGATTGGAAAAGTCCTTTTAGAAAGCCTCCAAAATTTCCGAGTCGAAAGCCGGTGACGCGCTCGACGAGGTTTGTCTTGGGGCTGGAGAGGCGTCCGGTGACGTCGAAGGCGATTTGTTTGTATCCGGCATCCTCGGAGGCGGTGAAGTCATCGCTGAGCAGGCCGCCGAGCTGGTGTTGGATTTTATCGTTCACAAGAAAGCGGCCATCGAGATCGAGCTCTCCCTTGAAATTTACGGGTCCCTCGGCAGTGATGATGAGGTTGTCCGTCTTGAGAACCATGTCTTGAATCCAGACGTGCTCGTCGCGGATCTGGAAATTCATATCGGCCTGCTGGAGGTCGAGCATTTGCAGCTCGTCGATGCGGAGGAGTTCGCCGATCTGGCGGATAAAGTCGAAGGGTTCGACTCGTGCGGCATTGAGGGCGAGCTTGCCTGTGCCTTCCATGCTTTTGGAATCGGCCGGGTTGCCGTGCATGGTGAGGGTGCCGTTGATCCATCCTGAAGAGCCGGAGGGCGCGCCGCTGGCTTCCTCGATGAGGCGGGGAATCGAGACTTCCTTGAGCTGGCCGGCAAGTTGGAATTCGGGGTTTGGGGAGGGATCGGTGGTAATTTGAAATTGGGCGATCACCTGGCCTTTGGCGAGATCGGCGGTGAGATCAGGGATGGTGAGGATGCCGTTTGCATTTTTGAAGGTGGCTTTGAGGTTTTTCGGGTAAAGACTCTGCGATAATACGAGTTCGCCAATTTCAAGGGTGCCGGTGAGTTCACCGAGAGGGGATGCGTCTCCTTCGACTGAGATGTCGGAAAGTTGGAGGAGGGGAAGACCCTTTCGGTCTCGAAAGAGCGCGTTGCCATTGCGGATGGCGAATTTTTGTAATTCGATCTGGAAGGGCGGCTCGGTGGCGATGGAGTCATGGAGAGGGGCGGGAGGAGCTGCGGCCCCGGGTTTCTGCGCCGGGATTTGGACGCGGGGAGTATTTTCCGCCGCTGGGAGGGTGGTCATTGCGATGGCGGGCGGAGGCAGCATCCAGACTCCGGCCTTCGATTGGCGGAGGGCAAAGTGGGGACTGTTCAAAACGACCTGGCGGATGACAAACCGGTGGTCGAGCAGTGGAAGAAATTCAAAGCGTACGGACAATCCATTGGCGTCCATGAGGTTCGATGCAGAATTCGCAGGGTCGGCGACGCGGATGCCGGAGAGGGTAAGGCCGCTCCAGGGGGTGTAGAGGGTGCGGCGAATTTCCACTGGAGAGCCGATGGCTTGCGCCGCGGCGGTGCGGATTCGGGTCTGAATCTGGGAGGACTGCAGGTACAAGTTGATGCCCACCAGAGCGAGAATCAAAAGTGTGGCCAGTCCTGCAAGGCAGCCCAGAATAATCTTGGCAATTCGCTTCACGCTCGCAACCTACCGTTCTCCCATCGAATGTGAAGCGTGAATAAGATTCTAGTCATTCTCAATCCAGCCGCTCGTGGTGAACGGGCCAAGTCCATGCGTGAGGCGATCCAGGGATTATCCATTCGCGCCGTGGTGCGCGAAACGCGTGCGGCAGGCGATGCGGAAGCGATGGCGGAACGGGCGGTGGAGCAGGGCTACCGGACCATCGTGGCGGCGGGGGGCGATGGCACGGTGAATGAGGTTGTTAATGGAATCGCCGGGGCGGATGTGACGCTGGGGATTCTTCCGGTTGGCACGATGAATGTCTTTGCTCTGGAATTGGGCATTCCGCAAAACAATCTGAAAAAGGCTTGGGCGGTCATCGAACAAGGGCGCTGCCGGGAGATCGATCTGCCCTGCGGCAATGATGAGCATTTTGTGCAGCTTGCCGGAGTCGGGCTGGACGCGGAAGTGGTGAAGCAGACCACGCCCGATTTTAAGAAGGCACTGGGCCCCGCGAGTTATGTGTTGTCCCTCCTGCAGGTTGCCGCCAGAAAGGCTCCTAAAATCGTGGTGCGCTCCGCGGATGGGAAAGTTCGCAGGGGTTCTTTTGTGCTGGTGGGCAATGGCCGCTATTACGGCGGACCGCTGGTGCTCTTTCGCAACGCCCGCCTCGACGACGGATTGCTTGATGTGGTGATTTTCAAAAATCAGAGCCACTGGGATGTGATGCGCTATTTGCACGCGATCGTTTTTGGCAACCATCAGGAACTGCCGGACGTGGAATATTTTCAGACAAAAAGCGTGCAGGTAAGTTCGGATACCGATGTGCCCGTGGAGCTGGATGGTGAGATGGTGGGCGTGTTGCCCTACGAGTTCGGCTTTGCAAAAAGAAATTTACACGTGTTGGCCCCCCCGATGGACAGAGGCCGGAAGTCAAAGTAGGATGCGCTCGTCATGAGGTATATTGAGCGTGCGGCAGTTCCGCGGGCGACCATTTGGCTGATTGTGGCCAATAGTGTGATTTTTTTGCTCCAGCAACGTCTTCCGGCCTCGGTGGATACTTTGTTTGGACTTAGTGCGCGTGGGATTGAGAATGGGTGGCTTTGGCAGTTTCTGACCTATCAATTTCTCCACGGCAGCCTCACTCATCTGCTCCTTAACATGCTTGCCTTGTGGTTCGCGGGGCGGGAGCTGGAGCGGGTGATCGGAACGCGGGCGTTCCTGCTGCTTTACGTTTTTTCGGGCGTGCTGGGGGGGGCGACTCAGATTCTCTTTAGTCCTGAAAGCAGTGTGATCGGCGCATCGGGCAGTGTGTGCGGGGTGTTGCTCGCCATGACGGCGTTGTTTCCAGATGTACCCATTACGGCATTGATTCTCTTTGTTTTGCCGTTGCGAATGAAGGCCCGGTATTTTGGCATCGTGCTGGTGGTGGCGTCCGTGCTGCTTTGGCTTTCCGGCATCATGCCCAACGTCGGCCATCTGGCGCATCTGGGAGGATTCCTTGGAGGGTTTCTTTTTGCCAGGGGCTATCTGGCGTGGGAGCGGAAGGCGTCGGCTTCCGGGCGGGGCGTATTTGGCACGCCTGTTTTTGAAGTAGTCGGTGCTTCCGAGTCTCCGGCCACGTCGGTCGAAGAAGTTCTGGAAAAAGTCCTCAGGGAGGGCATTGGCAGCTTGAGCCGTTCGGAGCATGCGCTCCTTGAGCATGCGCGTGGCCAAAAAATCCGCCGCTGGCAATAAAATGGGAATTCGGCCGCCTTCTCCTGGCGCGGACGGGACGCTTACTGGATGCGGTAAAGCTCCAGATGCGGTTGCAAGTACTGGAGTGTTCCGGCTTTGCACTCGAAAACGAGATTTCCTTCTTTGAATAATTGTTCGTAAAAGGCGTGCCGGCGCTTGTAATCGGCGGCCCCGTCGCTGGTCGGTTTGAGATGGTCGCTGAAGAAGCGGCCATAGCTTCCCTCCGCGACCGCAACATAGACAATGCCGCGCGAGCGCAAGTCGTCGAGGCTCCCCGCGTCGGCGGCGAACGTCCCGTTTTCAACGTGCAGCGGAAGATCCAGTGCTTCGAGATTTACCTTGGTATCCTGGATGACCGTGCTGCCGACGGCGGCGTGCTCACGCAGGTAACGGGCGAGCACGTTACGCCCGTCGTTTTGAAATCCATTAAAGACGGAAACAAATTTTGGAGCCCCGGTCGCGAGGGCGATCAGCAGGACGCTGCTGCATAAAAGAATGGGGGATGTCCCGCCGGAAATCAGCCGTCCGTTCCAGCGGAAGCGTGGCAGCATGCAGATTCCACCGGCGGCAGCGGCGAGAAGCAGCGCCGTGTCGGGGAGAAAATAGCGGTGGTGGGTTTTGGGCGAGAAGGAAAGCACGATGGCAAAGCAAATGGGAAAGAGTGCCAGAATCCACTCCGAGCGACGGGCGCGTCCGGCGCGAAAGACGATGCCAAAAGCAAAGACAATGAGGAGTATCCAGATGACGGGATTGGTGGCCTCACGAAATACAGCGCCATAGACGCCGTGCGGCACGCTGCGCGTAATGCCTTTGTGACCGCTGATGGCAAATCCCAATTCGCGCTCGAAGCCGCTGGTGAAGCCTGCTGGATTCAGAAAGAGGGGCAGGTTCACCAAAGCAAACACGAGCACCGTTACGCCAATCCAGACGAGAAGATTCCACCAGATGCGACGCCCGCCGGGTGCCAGAACGAGGAGGACGGCCGCTGCGGGCGCAGCCAGCGCGCCGACATATTTTCCGGAAATAGCAAGACCTGTGGCGATGCCAAGAAAGACGAGATGGGGCAGGCTTTGACTGCGGTCATACAGTGCGAATGCCAGAAAAAGGGTGCTCATGCCGAAAAGCAGAGCGGGGTCCTCCTTGAAATAATGCGCGAGTTCGAAAATTTGCGTATTGGCTGCCAGCAGGAGACCGGCGGCGGCGGCGGCGAAGGTTCCATAGAGCTCCGAAACCATGAGCGTCAGGCAAAAAATCGCCGCAGCCGTGAAGAAGGCGGAAACCCATCGACCTGTGATGGTCGTCCGCTGCACGGAGTCTCCCGCCGCGGAGCCTTTTAAGGCGATCTTGGCCACCGAGAGCATGAGCATGGGGTGGTGAAAATTATATTCATTTTGCATCACCTGTTTGGCCTTGCAGGCTTCGTCTGGATGGTATTCCGCCGAAAAAGTATTGGCCCGCGTATAGAGAAAGAGGGTGAGGAGGAAAAATATGGCGCCCAGGAGCAAGGTCGATGGCGTGTTCCATGGGGTTCCTGTTATCGGGTCAGCTGAGAGTTTCATTTGCGGCAGGTCCACGCTTCCAGAGCACGTAATTTTGCGTCTCCACTTGTGAGTTTAAGTTGAATTTCCCGGGTTTCGCCTTTCAGCGGAATGATGAGGGCGTTGCCTGCGACAAGAGGGGCGATCTCCGGCTGCTTGTCGCCGCTGGGAGAAGAAAAATCAATATTAAGCTCTCCGGGAATGAGGCTGCGATTGAACAAAATGACCAGCGAGTGGAGTCCGCCCGGCACGGGAGGGCTTTGCAAGGTAATGCCTGGCGCAACGTCAGCACCGGTTGGCACTTTTCCATCCACGAGCTGGATGGGAGCGTTCTGAATGCCGGAATCGCTCGGAAGGCGAAGAAAGAAAACCACATCCCGCGTCGAACCCGGTATGCGGATTTCCGCGTTGCGCAGATCGTCCTGGGGCGGCAGGAAGGTCTGGGTTCCCGCCCATTTGTTGGCCGCGTCAACAACCACGAGCCTTCCGTTGAGGTAGGCGGCTTCATCGAAGGCGCAGGAACGCTCCTCGGGAGTGGCAATCCAATGGCCGAGGTACTTGGCGTGATCTTTGTAATTGATGTTCACCGAAGGAGGGAACGCCGCATCCGCAACCCGTCCGGCAGTCATCCAGTCTTCCGCGGGGAGAAATTCAAAATGTGCAGTGCCTGAGATTGCACGTTTCCCGACAAGAATGGCCGCGATAACCACCACCACGATGCGCAGTGAGGCAGGAGAGGCGATGCGGAGGCGATCTCCAAGCGCCAGAATTCCGGCAAATACAAATGAAAAGGCCGCGAATGCCGTCACCCGGACAGGAGGGGTCTTCAAAATCAGCACAATCCCGAAAAAAATCACCGCCGCACCAAGGACAATCCTGGCACCCGATCGAATCGCCGAGGACGGGTGCTGGGGCAGAATTCCATTGAGCCCGAGGAGAAGGAGGAAAAACCAGGCTTCCCAGCTCTGAGAGGAGCATGCGTAGAGCTGTATCGATCGGATAACTCCATCCACCGATTGGAAGTCCATCTCGGGGTCGGCCTGGAAATCACGAAATGCCTGCACGAATTGCGTGGCAACTGGCGCGTAGCACAGAAGGATGAGTATGCCGGTGGCCAGTCCGGTAAAAAAGACGGCCCGTTTTTTTGAACTCACCCAGGTGAGCAGCAACAGGGGGCCGCAAAAAAATAGAAAATTCGGCACGGTATAGACTCCTGCAACACTGGCGGCACCCAGCGCCCAAAGCCAGCCGGAGCGGCCGCTGCGAAGAAACTCAATAACTGCAATCGCGCAGACGACACCAAAAAGAAGCAGAAACCCGTAACCCCGTGCCTGCATGGCGAGTTCGAGCGCTTTCGGAGAAAAACTCAAAAGCGAAAGTGCCAGTGCACCTTCCAGCAGTCGGCCGGTGGAGGCGGTGAAGGCAATCACGCCGCCGATGGCAAGTCCCACCGCAATCAGGCTTAACAAGCGGGCACGGGTGGGAAGCAGCGAGTCGCTGCCGGGAAGCAGCGCATTGAGGAGGTTGAAAAAGATGTGATTTTTGGGTGCGCGATAGTCCGTCGCCACATGCTGCGGTCCGCGCGCCGCAAAGGTGAGGACGGTGCCGTATTCGTCCGTGGTGATCGAAGTGGATGCCATCGCATGCATCATTCGGCCGGTTTGCCACAAGGTCAGGGCCAGCAGGAAAATAGCCAGCAGCCATTCCAGTCGGCAGAGGAGGCTGGGGCGTGGCAAAAGCGGAGACGGCATCTGTTGGAGAGGGCACATCCTCAGGGCAGATGCGCGGGTTTGCCAAGTGCGGAATGCTGCGTGGGGCAGCACCTGCGCACTTCCTTGCTGAGGCGAACGCGCCGCATCCAGGCTTCAGTCGTGCGAGATAAAAAGAAGGGCGCTCGAAAACGAGCGCCCTTCGGTGAAAAATTGATGAATGGAACTCCGATTACTGAGCGGAGGTGGGTTTGACCTTCGGAGCTTCCTTGTTGAGGATCTCGATGATCTTGCTGCTGAAGTCCATGTCTTCGCGGGAGTAGACCACCACGGGCACCTGGCCGATGCTCATGCCGGACTTGTCGAGAACGAGATCGTAACCGGAGTCACTGACCTGCTTGTTCACGACCTTCATGATGTCGTCGATAATGTCCTTGCGCATGCGGACAAATTGTTCCTGAAGCTGGCGTTCGCGGGTGCCTTTGAACTCGTTGACTTCGCGATCCAGATTGCGGGCTTCGTTGACCTTTTCTTCGCGGACTTTGAGCTTCTCCTCCTTGGCATCGTTGCTCAATTCGGGTTTTTCAATCTCGGCGTTGATCTTGTTGATTTCTTCCATCCGGGATTTGAGGGACTCGACGCGCTCGTCGAATTCCTTCTTGGCGGCGGCGCGCTGCTCGTTGAGCTTTTGCTCGGCGTCCTTGGTCTTGTAATATTCGGTAAAGACGCGGTTCATGTCGACGATGCCGACTTTCATTTGCGCCTGGGCGAGCGGTGCGAATGCGCAGAGCGAAGCTGCCAGGATTGCGATGCGTAGGGTATTTCTGATCATAGGTTGGTTGACTGCTTTAGAGTGGCTGGGAGTCTGGTCTGGGACAATAGCCTTTGTGCTTTGACGCGATCCGGTGGGAATCGTTCAAAATTGATATCCGACGTTGAAGTTAAATTTGCCGGTGCTGTCGTTGTATTGGTCGGAAATAACCGGGATGCCATAGTCGACCCGGACAGGGCCGATGGGCAATTCCACACGAAGGCCGATGCCGATGTCGGCATTAACGGAGGTCGTTGAGAAGTCGCCGGTGTCTGCGTTGACGAAGCCCCAGTCGGTAAAGAGGGCGCCGCGGATGCGCGTCATGATTGGGAAGGAGAATTCGGCGGTCCCGTAGGCGAGCGAATTACCACCGATGGGGTTGCCTTGGTCATCCTTGGGGCCGACTTCGCGGAAATCAAAACCGCGCATGTTGTTTGCGCCGCCGAGGTAAAGGCGGTCGAAGAGCGGCACGTCGTGGCCGTCGTTGTTGCTGCCACCCCAAGTGCCCACGGAGGCCAGCTGGCCTTTGAAGGTGAGGATGGTATCAAACGGGAGTGAGAGGTATTTGGCTGCCTCAAGGGTGATGCCGAAGTCTTGCACATTGCCGCCCAGCGGACCGCCGGCGACGAATCCGGAGAGTTGCACCATTTCACCGTGGCGGGTGAGGAAGAGGCTGTCGCGGGTATCGTAAATCAACGATCCGTTAAACGCGCTGCGGTCGTAGGTGCCAGCGGCATCTTCAATGACCTGGCCGACATCCTGAGTGTCAACGTTGAAAATCTTGATCTGCTCGATGCGATATTCCAACTGGGCGGTGAGGAAGTTGGTAAGGGGTTTGCGCATTTCAATGGACGTTCCGAGGTTGGACTGGTCGTAGACCGTGCTCAGGAAGTTCGCGTCGCGATAGAAAGCCTCCACACCGAGGGACAGCTTGTAACCAAGGAACCACGGCTCGGTGAGCGACACCACAAAGTCGCGGCGGCTGATGCCGTATTGAGCACGCATTCGGAAACGCTGTCCGGCACCGACAAAGCGAGGCCAGTTGAAGAGGTCGAAATTCGTCTGCTGGAGCTCGGCGAATCCGAGCAGGCTGTCGATGGTGCTGAAGCCGGCACCAAAGTTAAAGGAGCCGGTGCGTTTCTCTTCGACGATGACATTGAGGTCCTTGCGTCCCGGAACCAGCGTATCGGATGGCACGAGCTGCAGGCGGGAGGGGGGCTCCGCCTCAAAGTAATTGAGGTTGGCGAGGCGCTGGCGGCTGACGTCGATGAGCGTCGTGTCGTAGACATCGCCCGGTTTCACCGCGAGTTCCCGGCGAATCACGAAGTCTTTGGTGCGGGTGTTGCCCTGGATATTGATGAGGTTGACGTAGGATTGGACGCCTTCGTCGATACGGTAGAGAATGTCCACGCTGCCTTCCCCAGCGGGGGTGACGACGGGAATGACCACCCGATCGATGTATCCGAGTCGGCCGTAAAAATCGGAGATGGCTTTGAGATCGTCGGCGAGACCCTTGGGAGTAAAGAGCGAACCGCTGGCCATCGTGAGCACGCCTTTGACTTCATCGACCGGAGCGACTTCGATGCCTTCGAGGTCGACTTTCGTGACCTTGTACTGGATGCCTTCCTGAATGGTGACGATGAGTTCGACGCCATCCTTGCCGATGGGCTGCGTGTCGATGTCCGCGATGTCGACGTCTGCGAACCCACGATTCTGGTAGAGGAGTTTAAGTGCGGAGCGGTCTTCGTCGACCTGCGTGGGGGTGAGACGGCCGCTCTTGTTGAAGAAGGACAGGATGTTCCATGTCTTGGTCTTCATTGCGGCGAGGAGATCCTTGTCCTTGATGGAATAGTTTCCAACGAAGGTGATTTTCCGGACAACGAGCTTCGGACCTTCCGTGATGGAAAAAACGACGCGGGTCTTGTTATCCGGCAGGTCCTCGATCTTGTACTGGACGTCGACGTCGGTGTAGTTGCGCTCCTCGTAAAGTTTAAGGATCTTGCGCCGGTCGTCCTCGATCTTTTCCTCGCTGAGGCTGTCGCCAGGTTTGAGAGTGATTTCCCGGCGGATGCGATTCTGGCCGATTTGCTCAGCGCCCTCGATGAGTACCTCGGCAATTTCAGGGCGTCCCTGGAGAAGGACGGTGACCTTGACGCCGTCGGCGGCGGGTTCCGCGAAAATACGAACATTGGCGAGAGTGCCCGTAGCGTAGAGGCTGCGGATGTCCTCTTCCACGGTGCGTTCGCTGTAGGGTTGGCCGACCTGGGTTGCGAGGTTGGCCAGCACGCGTTCTTTCGAAACGGTTTCCGTTCCGACGAATTGGACGTCGATCTGGGTGATGGTCGGTCCGGGGCCCAACTGGGCTGCCGCTGGCAGCGCAATCAACGCGGCCAGAATTACGAGCATTCGGATGGCAAATCGGGTAGGGCAGGATGTCATTCTGATTTCAGGAAAATCCGGGTTGGGCCGGGCGAACCAAAGGGGCAGTAAAGACGACAATGGTCGCCAAAGGTCAAGCGGCGAATTTTTGCGGGAAGCACAGACTTGGGCGGAATCAAGAAAGCATTTTTGACAGGCCGTCGCAGGCGGAGGTCGGGAACTCCGGGCCGCTCTGGTTTTGCGCAATTGGATCAGCTGCTGGCAAGCGTCTTGTGAACGGCCACATGCGGGATGGCGTGCTCGATGAATCGGGCGCCAAATTTCGAGTAGCCGAGCGATCGGTAAAATGGCAGCGCGTCCAGTCTGGCATGAGCGAACATGCGGCGGTAGCCAAAGGCCATCGCGCGATATTCGGCGAAGGCGACAAGCTGTGCTCCCGCGCCCCGGCGGCGAAAGGCGGGGGCGACGGCGACCTGTCGCAGGCGCAGGGTCTCTGCATCCTGTGGATGCAGAAGAAGGGCGGCGACCAGGCGGTCCTGCGCGAAGCAGCCCAGATGAGTGGCCTCCTCTTCGGCCTGGAGGTCGGCGTCGCTCCAGTCGAGGTCGAGGGGTTTGCGCAGGACTTCTTCGCGCAGACGATGGGCGGCAAGGTAGGCTTCGGAACCAGAGGCGATTTCCCAGCAGACGAAGGGCGATGCAGGGACACTCATTGGTCGGAGGGTTCCGAGATGACTGGGTTGGCAAGGGTGCCGATGGTCTCGATTTCCACGGAAACCCGATCACCAGGTTGCAGCCATCGAGGAGGTTTGGCAGCCATGCCCACACCGGATGGAGTGCCGGTAAAAATGGCGGTTCCAGGTAGAAGGGTGGTGCTGCCGCTCAGGAATTCAATGAGGGAGGGCACGTCGAAAATCATATCGTTCGTGCTGGCATCCTGCACGACCTTTCCATTGAGGTGCGTGCGGATGGCAAGACGGTTCGGATCGGGAATGGCCTCCGGGGTTACGAGGGCGGGGCCCATTGGGGCGAAAGTATCGAAGGTCTTGCCCCGGCAGAACTGGCCGCCACCGAATTGTTTTTGCCAGTCGCGGGCGCTAACGTCGTTTCCGCAGGTGTAGCCGAGCACATGGTCGAGCGCATTGGCGCGGGTGGCATTCCGGCAGCGCCGTCCGATCACGACGACGAGTTCAGCCTCGTAGTCGACTTCGCGGCTGGCCAGATGGGTGGGAATCGCGATGGGGTCGCCCGGGTGCTGGAGGGCGGCGGGGGATTTCATAAAAAGAACGGGATGCGAGGGAAGCGGACTGCCGCTCTCCTCGGCGTGTTTGCGATAGTTCAAACCGATGCAAAAGATGGCGGACGGGACGATGGGGGCCAGAAACTTGCGAACCAATGCGGGCTGCGCCGTCGGGTTGAATGTGCCGAAAACATCCCCGGCGATCTCGCAAACTTCCCCGCCCGGATGCTGTGTTCCGTAATGGGTGACGCCGGCGGGATCGAGGTAACGGACGATTCTCATGAGTGGGAAGGGATTGTTCCGCAGGTTTTGTCCGGAGGGAAGCAGGATTCGCCGTGCGGGAGCAGCTCCGGCATGTTTGGTTATGCAACTTGCATGGAATTGACCGAAAAACTCCTCATCTCCCTCGGGGGATGGCCCGTCATGAAACAGGCGCGCGCCATTCACTCTGCCGGCCGCGTGACCGAGGCCAGTTACGAGCCGCCCCTGTTGCGAGGGCGGCTTTCGGAAGGTGGAAAATCCTTCTCCGCGGGACTCCGGATGCGCAACAGCATCGACATCGAAAATATCTGTCCGTGCCGGGAGTCGCGCATCCGGGGCATCATCTGCGCCCATTCGGTTGCTGTGGGGCTGCAGGTTTTGAACCCGCGGGAAATCGTCCGCACCCCGGAACTGGCGAAAGCGTCTCTGCTCCCGGGCGAGGCGGCTCCAGTGACCGGCGAGGTTCCCGAAGTCGAGTTTACCATTGAGGGCTCGCTGCGGCATCTGGAGGCGGCCATCGCGTTCCATTACACCCGGCCCGAAGTCCGGAATCCAGCGGAGGAAGGGAAGGTTTTCGCGGAACTGCTCGCGCTGGGTTTCGAAGAGGAAAAAGGAAAGGCGGTTCTTAAGGGGGAGAATGCGATTCTCCAGTTTTTTGCGGCTAAGCTGCCGGTGTTACGCAGGAAGTGGAAGGTTGCCGAGGGAGGGAGGTTTCAAAATGTGACTCGTGACCTCGTTCGTATTGAGCCGCAATTTGCCATTCGCGACCGTGATGACGGCTGGCTGGATTTCCATGTGCATTACACGGCTGGAGCGGAATCGCTGCTTTCCGCCAACGATGTGCATCAATTACTCCAAAGCGGTCAAAGCCACGTTCGGTTGCGGAGCGGGAAAATCGCCATCGCCAATCCTGAACTCATCACGGATCTTGAGGAAGTCCTGCGCGACTGTGAGCCGCGGCAGGAACGTGGGGCCTACCGGGTGCGCGAAGTCTGCCGCGGCTATCTTGAAACCAGCATGGACGGTTGGAAAACCGCCAGGGAAGGGGCGGACCAAAAGAACGCCGTCCCGGAGAACGGCCTCGGCGCTCTGCGCTCCGTATTGCGTCCTTACCAGGTGGAGGGAGCCTGCTGGCTGCTTGACAAGGCCCGTCGGCGTGGTGGGGGATTGCTGGCCGACGAAATGGGGCTCGGCAAAACCGTCCAGGCCCTGGCCATGATGGAGCAAATCGGAGGAACCACGCTGGTCGTCTGCCCTTCCTCGCTGGTGTGGAACTGGCGCCGGGAGGCGGAAAAATTCCTCCCAAGTCTCCGGGTGCTCACGCTGGATGGCGCGGATCGGATTTCTAAATTCGCGGATATTGCGAACTTCGCTCTTGTGGTTACCAGTTATACTCTTCTGCGCCGCGACATCGAGCGTTACAAAGGGGTGGGTTTTGCGGCCGTCGTGCTGGATGAGGCTCAGCATATCAAGAATCCGGACAGTCTGAATGCCAGGGCCGCCTGCGCCCTGTCGGCTCAAAGCCGTTTCATTCTCACTGGAACGCCGATTGAGAATTCCATTCGCGATCTCTGGTCCCTTTACGAGTTTCTGCTTCCAGGCTATCTGGGGCATCGTAAGGACTTTCAGGAACGTTATGAAACCCCTTTGCTCAATGGAGAGCGTGGACCGGTTTGGGAGCGACTTCAGCGCCGCATTAACCCATTTCTTCTGCGTAGAAGAAAGCGGGATATATTAACGGAATTACCGGATAAAATAGAGCAAGTTATTGAAATAGAATTAACTAAAGATCAAAAATCAATCTACACGCAGCTACAAATAGCCGCTCGTTCTCAAGTCGATGCCCTTCGCGATGGAGGCAGTGCGGGTGTGGCACGCATGCGGGTATTGACGGCACTTTTGCGCCTGAGGCAGGCTTGTTGCGACGTGCGGTTGCTGGGTGCGCAGCTCGCGGCGGAGCTGGCATCCGCTAAATTGACGGCATTGCTGGAATTGCTCGAAGAGGCGGTCGACAGCGGGAGCCGCGTACTGGTTTTCAGCCAATTTACGGGAATGCTGGACCGCATCGAGGAGGCTTTGGGGGAGACGGGGATGGCTTTTTGCCGGCTGGATGGTTCGACCAAGGACCGGGAGGCGGTGGTTTCCAGATTTCAGAATGACGCGACGATCCCAGTGTTCCTGATCAGCTTGAAAGCGGGTGGCGTGGGATTAAACCTCACGGCGGCTGACACGGTTATTCATTTCGACCCGTGGTGGAATCCCGCGGTCGAGGCGCAGGCCACGGATCGGGCGCACCGCATCGGACAGACCCGGGTGGTTACCTCGATCAAACTCATTGCTCGCGATACCGTCGAGGAACGCGTGTTGCGCATGCAGCAGAAGAAGCGCGAGTTGCTGGAAGGCACGGTGGATGCGGATGCCGCCCTCACTCGCATGGGAGCGGAGGATCTGGCCGAGTTGGTCGCCTGATTGCCGAAGGGTTTGTTGATGAGGATGCGCAACTGTAATGCAGAAGGGAGTCAATCCGCCTTGGCGGGGGGTGCCTCGGCATAAGCCCGGGGTTGAAGGCCGGTTTGTTTTTTGAACCATCGGGCGAAGTAATTTTGATCCAGAAATCCAAGGGTTTCGCAGACGTCTTTGACGCGTGCCTTCTCTCGCAGGAGGCGCGAGGCCTTCCGGAGCAGTTGGGTGTCCCGATATTCCCGGAGGGTTTGGCCGGTGGCCTGTTTAAAAAGCCGGTTCAGGTAATCCATCTGGTATCCCATTTGTGCAGCAAGAGGCGCGATTTCCGGCAGAGGGGTTTTTGCCTGATTTAAGAGGCGGTCAAACCGCCGGACGAATGCGGGAATCTCCCGCTGTCTTTCCGGCAGCCCGCCCGCTGTCCTGAGCAAGGCGTCAAGGATGCGCAGGATGGATGCCGCCATTAACAGCTGGCAGCTCGCGTGGCTGGAATCCGGAATTTTTGTCACTTCCGCCAGCTCACGTTTGATGCCGCTGGCTTCCGACAGGCTTAACCTGCTGATGGAAAAACCATGTTTCACTGCGCCCCGCCAGTCCAAATCGAGCACCAGGCAGAGCGGCCGGCGCCCTGGGGTTTCCTGGAAGGAGTGCATGCAATGCGGCGGCAGGAAAACGACTGATGCCGGGCCAATTTCGTAAGTCCGTCCGCTTGCGGTCATGAGCCCCGATCCGCTTAAATAGCAGAGGATCTGGACGAAGGGATGGACATGTTCGGCGAGCAGGTCCACTTCGGGAAGATGGCGATTCAATCGCAAGCGCCGCACCCGCACGCCCGGCAACCGGACGTCGATCTCCTGAAGGAGCAGGGGGCGGTAATGCTTCATGTCAGAGAACAAATGCTTATTCAGACAAAAATAAAGTCGTTTTTATGCTAAAAATGAGTGCCGCTGTCATAACACCCCTGCGTGGGAGTGACTACATTGGCGGGTATGGAATCCCCTGCTGTTGTTCTTGTCACTGGCTCCAGCCGAGGCCTCGGGCGCGGAGTGGCCGAATCGCTGGCTTCCGCCGGTTACAGCGTGGCGGTCCATTATGCCAGCAATCGATCGGCGGCCGAGGAGACCGCCGAGGCCTGCCGACGCCGGGCTACCAGCCAGGGACAAAAATTTTCCATTGTGGGCGGCGATGTGGGGGATAAGGAAGCCCGCCAGCGTCTCTTCGATCAGACGTTGGAAACGTTTGGTCATCTGGATGCTTTGGTAAATAATGCCGGCATCGCTCCGCGCGTGCGAGCGGACATCGTGGAGGCCTCGGAGGAGATTTTCGATGAGGTCATTGGAGTAAACCTCAAGGGGCCTTATTTTTTATCCCAACTCGCCGTGCGGTATTGGCTCTCGCGGCCGGATGCCTCCCGGCTGTCTACGGGTTACAAACTCCTATTTGTCAGTTCGCTTTCCGCGAATACGGCATCGGTCAATCGTGGGGAATACTGTGTTTCCAAAGCCGGCCTGGCGATGGCGGCTCAACTCTGGGCGGTGCGACTGGCCTCGGAAGGCATTCAGGTAATGGAATTGCGTCCAGGCATTATGGCCACCGACATGACCTCGGGAGTAAAGGAAAAATACGATCGGATGCTGGCTGATGGGTTGGTGCCGCAAAAGCGTTGGGGCGAGCCTGCCGATGTCGCTCACGCCGTCGAGTCCATTCTGGCCGGGCAGTTTCCATTTTCCACGGGTGATGTCGTCAACATTGACGGCGGGTTCCATCTGCGCCGTTTGTAATTACCATGTTGAATATCCGCTACGATCTTACAGCCGGGCAGCTGGCCCCGAAACTTGCCCGGCTTTGGGAAGTCTCCGGCCCGAAAATTCTTTCCATTGACTCCGAAGACAATCCCGGTGAGGCCACCCCGGTTTTTACCATCAATGGCCGTTATACTGCTCGTGGCTGGACCGAGTGGACGCAGGGGTTCGTATATGGATCGGCGATTTTGCAATATGACGCCACGGGGGATGAGCAATTCCTGACGCTGGGGAGAGAGCGCACCCGCGAGCGCATGGCGCATCACGTCACGCATGTCGGCGTGCATGATCACGGCTTCAATAATGTCTCTACTTACGGAAATCTGCTGCGTCTCATGGCCGAGGGCCGCATCCCTAATGCCGCATGGGAAAAGGACTTTTACGAATTGGCTCTCAAATGCTCCGGCGCCGTCCAGGCGGCCCGCTGGACGCAGATCGCCGGTGGAGGGGGCTATATTTATTCCTTCAACGGACCGCATTCGCTTTTTGCCGACACCATCCGTTCCTTGCGTGCATTGGCGGTTTCCCACGCGCTTGGGCATGTGCTTATGGGGGAGAGGGATGTTAAAATTTCCCTGCTCGCCCGTCTGATTGCGCATGCGGAGACCACGGCGGATTTTGCCGTTTATTACGGCGAGGGCCGGGATGCCAGCGACGTTCGCGGTCGTGTGGCGCATGAAAGCATCTTCAATCCCAATGATGGCAGCTATCGCTGTCCAAATTCCCAGCAGGGATTTTCTCCTTTTACGACATGGACGCGCGGCCTGGCGTGGATCATTGCCGGGTATCCCGAGCAACTGGAGTGGCTCCGGACATTATCCGATGCGGAACTTGCGCCTCATGGCGGGAGGGAGAGCGTCGAAGAAAGGTTTCTAAGACCGGCGCTGGCTGCCTGTGATTTTTATATCGAGCAGATGCCCGTGGACGGAATTCCTTATTGGGATACGGGCGCCCCGAACTTGCATAAATTGGGTGATTACTCCGAACGCCCCGCACAAATTGACAACGATTACGAGCCGGTGGACAGCTCCGCCGCCGCCATTGCCGCGCAGGGATTGCTTCGTCTTGGCCGGTATCTCGAACAAAAGGGAGACGGGCGCGGCGCCAGATACTGGCAGGCCGGGCTGACGGTTGCGGATACCGTTCTTGCGGAACCCTATCTCTCCTGCGATCCCGGGCACCAAGGACTCATCCTGCACTCGATCTATCACCGTCCCAACGGCTGGGACCACATTCCCGAAGGCAGCCGAATTCCCCGTGGGGAGTCCTCAATGTGGGGCGACTATCACGCACGGGAACTGGCTCTCTACCTGCAACGCATCATCGAAAACAAACCCTATTACACCTTCTTTGGAGGTATCGCATGACGATCTCGGATCTTGGAAAAATTGAAGGTCGCCGTTATCCCGCACGGCGCAAAACTCAGAACCTCGCCGGAGGATCCGCTCCCATCCAGGCGAAGAATTTCAGCATGGGCAATGTCACCCTCGATCCCAGTGGAGGACAGGTCCCCTGGCATAATCAGGAGCAGGAGGAAGTCTATTTCATCATCGAAGGCACCGGAGAAATGTGCCTCGGCCAGGAGCGACAGACCGTGACCGGCGGGCAAATGGCATACATTCCACCGGGTGTATTTCATCAGCTGACCAACATCGGAAGCACCCCCCTGCGAATGATCTACTGTTACGGGCCGGCGGGAGATGTCGCGCACTGGCGACAGGAACTCGATGGCACCCTGCCCAAGGCCGGCGTGGAGGCGCCCGAGCTGCCAGCAGGCGCATGGCCGCAATGCACCGACACGCCCGCTGCTTAGTATTTTCCGCTTATGAAAACTCACAAAATCGGCATCATTATGAACGGCGTCACCGGCCGAATGGGTACAAATCCCCACCTCATTCGGTCCATTGACGCCATTATCAAACAAGGCGGAATCAAGGTTAGTCCCACCGAATTCATAATGCCGGATCCCGTGCTGGTGGGGCGGAACGAAATCAAATTGAAGGAACTCTGTGAGCGCACCTCGGTCAAGAAATGGACCACCGATCTGGACAGCGTCATGAGCGATTCCGCTTATCCGGTCTATTTTGATGCCCAGAGCACACTGCGCCGCTTCGACGCCGTCAAACAAGCGGCGGAAGCCGGCAAGCATGTGTATTGCGAGAAGCCCACCGCCATCACGACGGAAAATGCCTATGCGCTCTACACGATCTGCCGGGACGCCGGCGTGAAAAACGGAGTCGTCCAGGATAAACTCTGGCTTCCCGGCCTCGTCAAGTTCCTGCGCCTCAAAGAAAATGACTTCTTTGGAGACATTCTTTCCGTGCGTGGCGAGTTCGGCTATTGGGTATTCGAAGGCCATACCGTTCCGCCCCAGCGTCCGAGCTGGAATTACCGCAAGGAAGATGGAGGCGGC
>Ga0351856_1030_pt1 | contig 31973 bp, 28 predicted proteins | sample BONcelHFGM3001D8_FD_206798 | JGI IMG/M metagenome (GOLD analysis project Ga0351856, IMG submission 206798) | Enriched cells from coal bed in the Powder River Basin, Montana, United States - BONCAT cells FGM rep2 HSBNCT.FGM.300.1.D8 ... | reverse complement strand
TTTAAATCCTCCGGCACCATCTTCATCACTTTTCTTTGCCTGTCCCGGCCCATCCATACCTTCATCTTCTTTATCTTTTTTATCCTTCGGTTTTTGCTGATCTTTTTTGGCTTCCTGTTTTTTCTGAGCTTCCTTTTTCTTCTTCTCTTCTTCAGCTTTCTTCTTATCTTCAGCCTTCTTCTCTTCTTCAGCCTTCTTCTTTTCATCAGCCTTCTTCTCTTCTTCAGCCTTCTTATCTTCAGCCTTCTTATCTTCATCTACTTTTTTATCTTCATCAGCTTTCTTATCTTCAGGCTTCTTATCTTCTTCAGCTTTCTTATCTTCAGGCTTCCTGTCTTCTTCAGCCTTCTTATCTTCAGGCTTTTTATCATCAACTTTCCTGTCTTCTTCAGCCTTCTTATCTTCAGGCTTTTTATCATCAACTTTCCTGTCTTCTTCAGCCTTCTTATCTTCAGGTTTCCTGTCTTCAACCTTCCTGTCGTCAGTTTTTACCTGTTTATCATCTACAATCCTGTCTTTCTTATCCTGCAGTTTTTCACCATCGGCTTTTTTCTCCTGAGAAGCAACTGGTTTCACATCAGTATCTGCTTTTGGTTCAGCTGCAGCAGCCTGAGGCTCTACAGGCTTAACCTTATCTGCCTGCTGTACTTTAGTTTCAGCAGATTTTGTTGCAACATCTTCTCCTGCAGGGCCTGTTACTGAACCTGTTTTTGCCTGAGGTTCATTACCAGCAGGAGCTATTCCGCCTGCAGGGCCTGTTACTGAACCTGTTTTTGCCTGAGGTTCATTACCAGCAGGAGCTATTCCGCCTGCAGGGCCTGTAACTGAACCTGCTTTTGCCTGAGGTTCAGCAACTGTTGCTGGAGCCTGAGATTCGGCTGCCGCCGCACCTGCTTGAGCTCCGCCTGCCGCTTCAGCATTACCTGCTCCGGCAGTCCCTCCTTTAGCACCTGTATCTCCTCCAATGGCTTCTGCAAGGCTCTCATGACCATCCCAGCCCTGATTGCCATCATCTCCGCCTCCACCATCACGGCCGGGGCCGGCACCTCCAACGGCTGCTGTATCAGGTCTGAAACCTTCTGCAATTTCCGGAGGCTCATATTTTTTCTGATCTCTCTGTATTTCCTGCTGCCCCTGTGCCTGCTGTGCCTGCTGTGCCTGCTGTGCCTGTTTTGCCATCTGTCCCTGTCCCTGGGGCTGCTGCATTCCCTGCTGTGGGCCGCCGGCCATCTGCTGTTCCTGTCCTGCTCCCCCTCCGGCGCCTTTCTTTTCTCCATCCATTTCTTTAATACGTTTATCTACGGCATTCAGCTGATTGTTGTTATCCTGTGCTACTTTGCCTAAATCCTTCATGACATCCTGGATCTGATCCATTCTCTGTAAACCTTTATCCAGATTATCCTGATTTAATTGGGACATGTTCTCGTTTAACTCTTTCTTCATGCCTGCTTCTTCTTTTTTCTGTCCCATTTGCTGCGCCATCTGCTGGAGCATCTGTGCAATCTGCTTCATTACCTCTGCAATCTGCTGCAACATCTGTGCAATCTGTTGCATCATCTGTGCCACAGCACGAAGAGCAGCAGCCAGAGCCGGTCCCACATAAGGAATAGCCTGGACAGCATCTGCCGTTGTATTCAGTCCCTGGGCAACCTGTTGAAGCATCTGTGAAACTTTATCGAGTGCTTCTCCTACCTTATTCAGACTCTCTGAAGCCTTGGTCAGATCCTGTTGTTTTTTGCCAAAATCCTGTTCCTGTTTACCGAAATCTTTGGCAAGGTTATCATGCTTTTTTACATTATTCTCAAATTTCTGGTTATTCTGCATCTGTTCCCTGCCGTCTTTATAGGCCTGTTTTCTACCTTCACCTATTTGCCCGCCTTCACCATCAAGCTGATCCCTTTTGCCATATAGAGTATCAAGGCTTTTTACATCTCCATAATTGGCATCTCCCGTAGATCCTCCAAGGTTATTATATGGTGAATTATAAGTAGCTTCGGCAGCCTGCATATCATCTCCCTGGCCGAAACGTGCTTTGCCCTTCGGATCCAGAGGAGAATCCACTGCTTTTGCTCCTGCACCTGTAAGGGCTGTTCCACCTTTCTGTGCATCCTTTGCATAGGGATTGGCTGTAAAAGTATCCTGAGCACCGGCAGTTTGCCCCGTGGCATCTCCCATGTGAGTATTGGTATTCTGTCTTTCCTCTTTCAATTTGGGAATATGGGGCTTAATCTTGTCACCACCCTTTTTGTTCTGCATAGATTCGGCTTTGGCTATACCTCCTGCGAAAGCGCTGTCAGCCTTCTGACTGCTCGAACCCATTGCAGGAGTCATGGACTCCATGTTAAAATTACCTATACCACCTAACATATGCTACCCACCTTTCTAAATAATTCTTCAAACAGAACATAGATCACAGGGAACCAGTTATTATCTATTCTCATACTTCTCCTGTGAACATTAACTCCTGTTTAAATATTTTAGCTAATGTTACTTTATATGAAAATCGTGACGCGTAACGCGTAACGCGAGCACAGATTATCATTCCTGATTGTGACTGACATCAGTCATGGCCGTTATTTAAATATAAGAGACCTAAAGCATAGAGCCAAGGCCATCCTTGAAAAAATCAAAATCTTCTCCGTCATCCTCTTTTTGCTCAACAGTTTCTTTAACCCATTTTTTCTTTGCACTTTTCATAACGTCCCTGAGGCATTCTTTCATGCTGTCAATAAGAGAAATAGTTTCCGGTAATAACTCATATTCTCTTTTATCAGTATATTCCGATATATTAAGGGTAATTTTCTGTAAACAGCTCACTGCTTCTGTCAGTTTTTTCGGTAAAGGTTCTATCTGTTTATAGATATATAATTGATTTTTCAGTGATTCATTTATAAATTCCAGATTGTTAAGGCCAACTTCCATTAACCTTATAGCTCTTTCAAGCTCTTTTTTGCCCTGGCCTGTTTCAATATCAGAAAGTCCTGCTATGCCTTTAATGGATTCTCCTACAAGAAACATCCCTTCATTAATACAATCCTGTGCAGTCTGAAAACGAGATGTAAATTTCTCTACAATTTCTCCTGTTCTCTCCTGTGGAAATTCCTCACCTGTATCTGCAAGCTTCTCTGATAATTCTTCTACATTTGCAAAATTATTTTCCATATCTCTATGAGTTTCACTTATCAAATCCCCTGCAACCTTCATAAAATCTTTAAATCTTTCTTCTATTTTTTCCTGTTTAACACCCTGACAGATAAGATTATTTGCCATTTCTCTGAGCATTCTTACAGGAAATCTATATTTATTCGTCACATCTTCCTGTATTTCTTCTCCACATCTGGAACAGAAAAATTTACCGTCTCTGTTTTCATGATTGCACTTTTTACAAGTAATAGCCACTATTTTTCACTCCTAGATAAAAACTAATCAATTCAATATTTTCTATTTAGACCCATCTCTGGGTTCAATCCTTATCCACACTAAATCCCTTTTTGTATCTTCTGCAAAAAATGGATAATCACATACTATTTCATAGCCAAGCTTTACCAGAACATTATTATGGTCTTTCAAAAATCTGCCGGTTTCAGGAGTTGCAAGTGTTTCTATAGCAAAATCACCAAGTTTTCTGCTGGCAAGTTCCTGTACGAAAGCTTTTATTAATGAAAAAAGGTTATCCCTGTATTTCGGCACTATAGCCAGATCATCTACCTCTATTACCGATTCGTCACTATTTTCCTGGTAGGATGAGCCAAGATGGGCTGCTATATAAGCAACAATTGCTGATTTATCTGTTAACCCCCAGGAAAAATTACAGTTGCTCTTTTCCATTTGTTGAAAATTTCGATTCCAGGCAGCAGGGGAAAAACGAAGTTCAGGAGGATGCATTCTGTTTTCCAACTGCATTATCTGGCTTATATGCTGCCTGGTGAGTTTTACAGTCTGCAAATTTATCACTCTTTTCAAAAAAATTTAAATTTAGGTTTTGGGTTTTAGGTTTTAGGTTTTGGGTTTTTAATCTTCCTAACCCAACACCCATAACCCATAACCCTTAAAACTAGACTTTACGCCATAAAAAATGAAAATTCCTATACTCTTAAATTATTTAGATAACTGTCTTTAGATAAAATTTTATCTAAAGCTTAATTTGCGCTATAAAAAATGAAAATTCCTATACCATAATTTGATTACAATAAAGATGTTCAAAAATTATTTTAAACCTCTATAATCCCAAACAGGTACTATAATATAACTACAAAATTAAAGAAAGTAAAGAGAGGACTATAGAAAAAATTCAGGTAAAAATCATAAAAAAGTAACATAAAACTTCTTGATAAGTGAGGCTTTTTATGAAATAATAGTTTTCCCGACAGATGTGGTATAATAAGCTAATAAGAGTATAGTTGGAATACTAATCAAAAACCGATAGCTGACTGCTGATAGCTAATAATAATTTATAGAAAGGCTGATAATATGTTAAACAAAATTAAAGAATATATAAGAGACATTAATAATATTATAGATGACGGAAGAGAGAACAATAAATACTGTGAAGAAATGAATAATTATAATAAATATACTGAAAAAATCAGAGAAAATTATATGGAGAGATTAAAATTTATAAAAAAGGAAATGCCTCTGTTAAAAGAAAAATACATGGAAGCTCTCTTTGGCAGATCAGCAGAAGGAACAGGTTATAAAGGAGAAAGACCGGCTGAAATAAAAAAAAAGATTAAAGATTATGAAAAACTGTTAAGACCTGAATGTGCAAAGGTTCTTATTGGGAGTCTTGAAGCTACAAAAGAATTTATGAAATATCTATTTTATCAGGAAGATCTGACCTTTGATTTTACAAATTTCGAAGGAAGGCCGGCCCTTAAAGCCGAGTGGGGACAGGCTTACTGCAATGAAGTTTCCTGCATTAAAAGGGTTAAACTCTTATTACGTGACTTTACAGATAATGACAGTAAAGTATTATTTCTCGGAGATGATGATCTTACCAGTCTGGTGTTAAAATCTCTGAGTAATTTTGAATTACATGTAATTGATATAGATGAAGAACTACTGCAGTTCATAGAGAAAAAAAATCCTGCCATTCATACAAAAAAAATAGATCTTAACAGGGAAATTCCGGAAGATCTGACAGGTTATTTTGATGCAGTATGTTTACATCCCTATTTAAATCTGGATGGAATAAAAATGTTTCTGAAAGGTGCTGTAGATTGTCTTAAAAAAAATAAAAACAGCAGAATATATATGACATCATGGCCTGTTGCTCTCTCAGATACTGAATATATAACATTACAGAAAACCATTCTGGAGTCAGGGTTAATATTTCGTGAAATTATAACAAATTTTGACTGTTATGATCTGTCAGATTGGTACAATGATATGGATAATACTTTAAATATTTCAGTTATAGGTGAGATTATGGGTGAACCTCTTGTAAAAAAACTCTCCGATCTTCCGGCAATAACTCCTGCAATGTTTATACTATCGCCGGCTCTGTAAAAAGAAAGAGGAATATTTTTGGAAAAAATTTTTTATATGGAAGAATCTTCCTTTAAAGAATATAAAGAAAATCTTTATACAGATTCAATATATATAAATACACTTATAAAACTGGCATATGATGTAATTGAACATAAAAAAAATGCCATGGAATTAAAAGAATTATGTAAAATTCTGGAAGGCCTTTACGGAAAATTAACAATTTTATATAAAAATCTCTTTTTTGAAATCTCTGAAGAACCGGTAAAAGAACATCTGGAGGAATTCTATAGAGTAATTCAGGAAATAAGTCAATGTAATGAACACAGAAATGATGCAGTTTTAAAGGAACATATAGACAATATAATAAATATTACAGAAATATTATTCGAGTCTTTCAAAAAATTAAAAGAAAGAGAAACAAAATTTCCCTTATATTCAAAATCACCACTTCTGAATGAACTTATAATTTCAGCCAGAGAAATAATAAAGGAACATTCTATAGAAGATGAACTGAAGATAAATTCCCTCAAAAAAATCTCTTTAGAAAAGGGACTGAAAGAAAAGATACATTTTCTAATAGAATTCACAGAGGCAACAGAAAAACAGATATATTCATTGGATTGTGATACAGTAACACTTATGAAGGAATATCCTCTGGTCAGGAAAAACCTCTCTCTTTTCAAAGAAGGTCTTCAGGAAACAGGCCTTTATTTTCAGAACAGGCATAAAAATCATATAGAAAAAGGTCTAAACATGACCACAAAAGCTGTAGATGAACTTTTTTCTTCTCTGGATATATTATATGAAGCCTCTGATATTATAACAAAAATCATATGCCTGAAATGCAGTCATAAAAACAGCTTACATGGAGATTATTGTGCTCTGTGCCACACTTTACTGCCAAAGACAGTTACATCAAAAGAAAGTGAACTATATGAAATAAAAGATTTTGAGTATATAATCACTGATAATTTTAATAATCTTCTTGAAGGTGCCAGGAAGATAGAAGATGGAGAAATAACTGACAGAGAATTTACAGACATAATGGATTCTATGAAAGAAAAACTTGAGAAGGCCAGATTTAACTTTAATTTAATTCAAAATAAAGCTATAATAATCAGCGAAATCTTTTTATATGTTCAGGAACAGCTGAAAAACATAGAAAATGGCATGAAACAGATGGGGCTCTATGTAAAAAGTAAAAAATCCGAATATCTTGATAAAGGATTGACTGTAATTTTTGAATCTTCTAAAATTCTAAATGAGATACAATTACTTGCTCTGGAAGCAGAAAGAGAAATAGCAAGAAGAAAGGGAAAGATTTCTCATAGTTAAAGGAGGAAAATCATTTCTGTTATTAGAATTTATATGAGAATCGTGAAAAGTGAAAAGTGAAACGAATCGTATATAAAATAAAGGTAGAAACATATGTACTGTCCCGAATGTTACGGTGAAATGCCAGATGATAATCTCATATGCGAGCAATGTGGATGTCCTGCAGAAAACAGCGCCAGGAGTGAGAAAAAAATTCTAAAGGATAGATATGAAATAATTTCCTCTCTGGCCACAGGCGGAATGGGTGAAATATATATGGCCTATGATCTGCGATTAAAAAGGCCATGTGTTGTCAAAGGACATTATAAGAAAGGTCTTGAAAAATTACCGCATAATATAAGAGAACAGATCGTAAAACCCTTTGAAAAAGAAGCTGAAATGCTTGCCAATCTCAGACATGCCAGTCTTCCCTGTGTAACAGACTATTTTATAGAGAAAGATACCTGTTATATAATAATGGATCATATAGAAGGGAACGATCTCGAAGTAATACTCTCAGATGCTGAAGGAAAAGGATTACCTGAAAAACAGGTTATAGAATGGGCAGTGCAGATCTGCAGAATACTGGAATATTTACATAGCCAGAAACCTCCCCTTATACATGGTGATATTAAACCTGCCAATATTATAATAAGAGAAGCTGATGGATGGCTTGTACTTGTAGATTTTGGAAGTGCATCTTTTTCCACACTTAAACCTGATAAAAAAGAGGTTTATGGTACAGATGGATATGCTGCACCGGAACAGTATTTAGGTGTTCAGGAAGTGAGAAGTGATATTTATTCTCTCGGCTGCACCATGTATGAACTGCTCACAGGAGCGCTTGGCGAGGAAAATTTCATATTTCTTCCTCCGAGAAAAATTATACCCGAACTATCTTCTGATCTGGAAATTATTATAATGAAATGCCTGGAATTTAATATAAATAACAGATTTGCCGATGTGAAAGAATTAAAGGAAAACCTTCTGGCTTCATACAGTAGAAATTTCGGAAGGAAAAGTAAAACAGTTTCAGAGGAAGAAAAAAAGAACTCAGAAGAAGAAAGTGTCCAGAAAAATATCAAAGTCTTTATTATAGATAATGACAGCCAGATGTGTGATAAATACAAAGAAAAATTATCATCCTGTAAAGACATTGAAATTATCAATATAATCTCCAATGTAGAACAGGCAGTCTATGAGATTTTTAGAGCAAAAGACAAACCTGATGTAATATTGATAGATATAAATATTCCTGTAATAGATGGTATAAAAGCAACAAAAATAATAAAAGAAATATCCCCTTCGACTAAAATTATAATCTTAAGTGACAGTGTAATTGAAAGTGAGGTTCTGGAATGTTTTAATAATGGAGCTTCAAGTTACCTTACGAAAAGCGATGCTTTATCGGAAGATCTTGAAAAAGCTATCAGAAATGCTTTTCTTGGTGGTCTTTCCCTTTCATCACAGGTAAGTCTTATGATAATAAAAAATTTATCAGATCAGAATATTACAGAAACAAAAAAATGTCTCTACTGTAACAGATTGAATACTACACAGGCTAAATACTGTAATGAATGCGGAAAAAACATCTTTCATATAACAGAAAATGGACAGAATAACAATAATGAAGAATATGAAGAAATAATAGAGGAAATCATCTATTTTGATGAAAATGGAGAAGAAATAGATGGAGAATACGAAGAAATAATAGAGGAAGATGAAACTCTTTCTGAAGAGGAAAGAAATACAAAAACAGAAGAAAAAAAAGATCATTCCAGGTTTACCATTTCACATTATCCTTCAAGAGCAGAAACAAAGAAACTGGAGGAATTAAAGGAAAAACCCGGTTCTAAAAAGTTTACTCTAAAAAAAACCCACTCTGATAAACCCTATGGCAGTAAAATGCCTGTGAGGCGTCTTAAAAAACTTGACCAGGATTAATGAGATTGAAAGGATTACCGGGATTGTAATGCTTACGCATTACGCATCATGCATTACGCATTACGCATCACGCATGAAGACATAAACTAAACAATAATCTTGCCACTTTCTATGATCTTTTGGCCATCTATAAAAACATTATTACAGGTACTTACGAAATCGTAATGGATGGGACTGGCGTGGTTACCTCCATAGGGCCTGTTTTCTCCTATGGCTATATGAAGTGTTCCAAGGGCTTTCTCGGAAATTGTTCCTGTCAGAAGAGGTATTGATGCAGGATTTGTTCCTATACCAAATTCACCGGCTTTTTCTCCGAAAATTCCCATATCCATAATTATCTTTCTGGCATCTTTTTCATATTCCTTCGAAGAAACACTGTCTACAAGTATACCATCCTTAAATTTAAGTCCGAAATTAAAACCATAACTGTTTATATCAATCACATAAATACCATTAACTGTTTCTTCTACAGGAGATATAAAAACTTCTCCTCCCGGAACCTGACAGAAACTTGTTTGAAAACCAAGCCTTCCTTCCTCTTCACATGGAGTTCTCCCTTCAATCATAAAGGTTAATTCTGTACCATAATCAGAACTGATAGATACTTCCTTACCATGTTTCAATAAAGGCATAAGTTTATTATTTAAAGCTTTTATTACGTAAAAATCCATGTCTATAGAGTTTCTATAGACACTTATTAAAGAATCAAATGCTTCTTTAGAAAACATTCTTCTCGTATTTGTATCAAATGGATAATCAAGTATAATTCCGGGAACACCTGATAACTGAAGCTGTAAAAGATTTGCAAGATATATACGTTCAAATAATTGTAAAGAAGAACTAACTGAAAGAAAATTAATATAATTATCTACAGGAGGAAGTATTATTATTATCTTATCTGCTTTTTTTTCCATATGAAGAAATTGAAAAAAATCTTTAAAGACAGGCATTACCCTTGAAGCAGCAGAGGATGGGCCCAGGTTTTTCATAAGATTTACTATTATCTTATCAGACCAGTTTACTACTATATCAATTGCATTTACTTTTTTTATTTCTTTCTGAAGACCTTCTATTAAATCACAGGCGAAATCATTTCCACAGATTAAAATATTCTCTTTCTCCCCTGCCATCAAACAATCTTTTATTATTTTTTCTTCAAGCCCTCTGTAATACATAGGACTTAATTCTATAAAACATGATAAAAATCCTATTGAATTTTATAAAATTACAGGTTATATGAAAATCATGTGAGTAATAAATATATTTTTTCCTGACTCTATATGATGATTTTTCACTACTATTTCAAATAATTTTTCAACCACTCCTTTACTTTTCATGAATGAAATGATAATATAGGTTTATTATTGGCTAAAACAGAGAGGTTTGCCTGAATTTTATGGCTGAAATAATTCATCCTCGTTTTATTGCTAGAAAAGAGTTCTTTGGTTGTCTTATTTACGATAGAGACATAGGGGAATATATACCTTTTGACAGAGATGCCACAGAAATCTTTGAACTTAGCGGAAAAAACCCTGTAGATACAGTATACAGTCAATTTTCCGAAAAATTTTCACAGAAATCTTTCAATACATTTGTAAAACTCTGTGAGAATATAGAATTGCTGGATCAAAACAGGTGTTTCCTGGGTGTTTTTAAAAATACCACCGAAGAATCCAGCCATCTCTATTCTCCCCTGAGGGTACATCTTCAGGTAACAAAAGAATGTCCTCTTGAATGTATACACTGTTTTTCTGATTCGGGAAAAGTTCAGAATAATGAACTGACATTTAAAGAAATTACAGGACTAATCGATGAAATGGTAGATATTGGAACCTGTGAGATTACAATCGGCGGTGGTGAGCCATTCTGCAGGTCTGATATGGTTGATATAATAAAATATGCAAATAAAAAATCAATAAATATAAGTCTCTCTACAAATGCTGTTCTAATAAATAAAAAGATAAGCCAGAAACTGGACACATTAAAACTGAAAAGACTGAATGTGAGTTTTGACGGTGTATCACAGAAAACCTATGAATTTCTGAGAGGAAAAAATACCTATAAAAAAGCCCTCAGGGGAATAAAATTTCTGAAAGAATATTCTTCTTCACCATGTTACCTTCATGTTACACTTATGAAACAAAACCTGAGTGAAATTCCCGGTCTCATAAGACTTGCAGAAAATCTTAATTTTGAAGGGATACAGTTCGATTATGCACTTCCTATAGGCAGAGCAGCCGGAACAGGTATTACCCTTACATATGAAGAGGCATGTAACGTAAGAAATATGGCGCAAAAACTACAGAATCATACAGGACTTAAAATGATTATTCCTTCTATTCCATTTAAAACACAGCATAGAGGAGTATATCACAATTTCGGCTGTATAGGAGGAACACAGGTCTGTTATATTAATGCCCAGGGCTTTATCTATCCATGCGGCTTTTTTGGAAGTCAGCCTACAAAAGAAAATATAAGAGAGGCCACCCTTAAAGAACTCTGGGATAATGCTCCACTGCTGAAACTTTTCAGGGAATTTAAAGGGAACCCCACATGTCTTGGCTGTGAAAGTTACAGTACATGCAGAGGAGGATGCAGAGCAAGAGCTCTTTATAACTATAGAAATTTAAATGCTCCTGATCCTTACTGTCCCCATTATATGAAATTTTCAAAGTAATTGCGTAATGCGTGATGCGTGACGCGTAATGCGTGACGGGTAGTTTATCCACTCACTACTCACTTCTCACCCTTCACAGGGCAAACGCAAGGTTTGTCCCTACTTTTCACTTTTCACTACTCACTTTTCACTTTTCACTTTTCACTTCTCACTTTTCACTTTTCACTTTTCACTTTTCACTACTCACTTTTCACTACTCACTTTTCACTTTTCACTTTTCACCGGGCGAACACGAGGTTCACCCCTACCCGCTTCAAAAATTTTCCTTGCATCAGGTATGAGATCCATTTTTTGCGGAGTCCTTTTACATCCCTGATTGTAAAACTTATCCATATAGACATAATTCTCCCTTCTGTAATGGACTTTACTTATAGAAGATATGCCCATACCAGGAACTACTCCTCTTACTTTATAACCTATATGTTTAAGCATTTTTTGAGTTACTCTGTGATTTGCCACTGCTGCTACCCATGCATATTCCACTCCGCTTGCCTCTAAAAATCTGTCATAATGTTCCGAATATAAATAGAGAAACTTTCCAATATCATATTTATGTCTGTATGAAGGTGAAACTGCCAGGAGTACTGCCTGAGCTGTTCTATTTGTAAAATCCATAAAAGTTAATGATCCGCCGAAGATCGTCTCTGCCATATTATCTTCAAATACAAAAGCAGAGTAAAAACCTTTCAGAAAGTTTTCTCTCTGTCCAAAAAGACGTTGGTAATACTCAGGATGTAATATATCATTTATAATGCCTCCATAGAGATCAGGGTAGGAATCATTCCAGAATCTGGAAAAAAAAATGAAATCCTTTACATCTTCTCTTAATAGTCTCAGTGTATATTTATCATTTAACAGTTTTAAAGGTGTAAAATCTGGCCATGCCGGTAAAGGATCTGAAAAAGAACCGTAATGTTCCTCCGGGATATATGTAAAAGGATTTTTCTTCATAATAAAATCTCCAAAAATTATTTAGATAACTGTCTCCAGATAAAAATTTTATCTAAAGCTTAATTTACGGCATAAAAAATGAAAATTGACCAGGATTTTCGGGATTAAAAGATTACTGGGATAAAAAAATTTAAGTAAGATAATCTTCTTTATCATCCTGGTAATCCCTCCAATCCTATAAATCCCGGTCAAAATTTAAAAAAATATAAGCACCAGAAATATTTCTGGTGCTTATATTTTCAGATTAATTGACCTGATTAATTACCAGCCTCTGAATATATTCTTAATACCGCTTGCAATTCCGCCTACTACAGAACCTAATGCCTTACCGAGGAATTTACCTACTGAACTGCCGGCAATACCTCCGATAAGTGCTCCTGCAATTGTTCCGAGACCGGGGCAAATAGCTGTTCCAAGGGCTGCTCCGTACATGGCACCACCCATGCCTCCAATTACTGAACCTACACCTCCGCCGAGATTTCCCATGCCCTGAATTAACTGGTCAGACTGGGGATATTGTCCGCCGCCATACATTGGCTGCATACCGGGCATATAACCTGGCATCATTCCCATTCCACCCATCATACCTGGCATCATTCCCATTCCGCCCATCATTCCCATTCCGCCCATCATGGGGTTCATCATTCCACCCATCATGGGGTTCATCATTCCAGGCATACCCATGCCGCACATACCGCCGGCCATTCCGCCCATCATCATCATCATCTGCATCATCTGCATCTGCATTTGAAGCATCTGAACCTGCTGTTGAAGCTGTCTGATCTGCTGATGATGCATCATATGGTGCATACCGCCACCGAACATTGGTGGCTGCATCATTGGAAACTGCATATTAAATGACATTCCTACTCCCATTCCGAACATAATAAAAACCTCCTATTAATTTTCTAATTTTTTAACATTTAAAGATATTTTTTTTCCAAATTTTATATCACGACAAATAAAAAAAAGTAAAGACTTTTATGAAAAATTTTTCAAAAATTTTCAAAAAAAATAAACCCTGGAGTTTCCTCCAGGGTTTATCTTATAAAATTATAAAATTACCAGCCTCTGAATATATTGGCAACTCCGCTTGCAATACCGCCTACTACGGAACCTACTGCTTTACCGAGGAATTTGCCTACTGAACTACCGGCAATACCTCCGATAAGTGCTCCTGCAATTGTTCCGAGACCAGGACAAATAGCTGTTCCAAGGGCTGCTCCGTACATGGCGCCGCCCATGCCTCCAACCATTGAACCTACGCCGCCGCCGAGATTTCCCATACCCTGAATCATCTGATCAGACTGAGGATATTGTCCGCCGCCATACATTGGCTGCATACCGGGCATATAACCAGGATACATTCCACCCATCTGGCCCATGCCGCCCATCATTCCCATGCCGCCCATCATGGGGTTCATCATACCCATTCCGCCCATTTGACCCATTCCACCCATCATGGGGTTCATCATTCCGCCCATCATGGGGTTCATCATTCCAGGCATACCCATGCCGCCCATATTTCCGGCCATACCGCCCATCATCATCATCATCTGCATCATCTGCATCTGCATCTTCATCATCTGAACCTGCTGTTGAAGCTGTTGTATCTGCTGATGCATCTGCATATGGTGCATACCGCCGCCGCCCATCATTGACTGCTGCATCATTGGAAACTGATTAAATGACATCCCTATTCCCATTCCCATTGCCATCATAATAAAAACCTCCTGATAATTTTCGTATTTTTTATAGATTCAAAGTATTTTTCTTTATAAGACTATATCACGACAGGAATAAAAAAGTAAAGGGATAGATGAAAAGTTTTTAACATTTTTATAAATTTTTTTAATTTTTTTAATTTTTTTAATTTTTTTATTTTTTTTATTTTTTTCTCATAGATAAAGTTTTATTAATTATCACAAAAATAAAATAAACCCCTGAAAAATCGGGGGTTTATTTTAGATAAATTAAACTCCTTATAGATATAAAACAAGCACCGTAATCCTGGCGCTTATCTTTTTTTTATTTTAACCTGTCTAGACAGGTTTAGCCGCCAAAAGCTCTTCCGAACAATCCGCCCACTAATCCGCCGAGTAATGCACCACCGATGCCTCTGAGTAACTGAAACCTCATATCAGAACCAGGATAGCTTCCTCCACCGTACATTGGACACATACCGGGAAGATAGCCGGGATACATAACTGCCTGAGGAGCTTCATATCCAGGGCTCATGGGGTATCCGCCCATTCCTATCATTCCACCGCCCATGCCAGTTGATCCTACTCCTGTAGGGCCTGTTATCATTCCACCGCCCATGCCAGTTGATCCTACTCCTGTAGGGCCTGTTATCATTCCACCGCCCATGCCTATTTCGCCTACTCCCATTCCACCCATCATTCCGGGCATAAAGGGATAATTATTCATTGGATAATTATTCGTCATACCACCTGGCATAACATTACCCATCATGTTTGGCATACCATTACCACACATATTTCCACCCATTGAGCCCATCATCTGCATAAGCTGCATTACCTGTGCCTGCAGTTGCATCATCTGTATCTGCTGTTGAACATGATACATATAAAGCTGCAATTGCTTTTGCATCTGCATCATCTGCTGCTGCATCTGCTGCTGTGTCTGCTGCTGTGTCTGCTGCTGTGTCTGCTGCTGCTGTGTCTGCATCTGTGTCTGCATCTGCTGCATCTGTTGCTTCAGACTTTTTACCTGCTGCTGCATCATACCTATAGTTTGATGATGATTTGATATTCCAGGACCCATTATAAAGCACCTCCGAATTATTTTAGAGTCTGTAATAAACTCTGTGTAAACATAGTACAGGCTTATTTTATAACAGGTTTACACAGAACATTTTAAACTCTCAATTTGACTTTACTATTAGCCACTATTTTATTTACTATTACTTTATCACAACAAATAAAAAAAAGTAAAGCAATTTATTTAAAAATTTTAATTTATAAAAATATTTATAAAAAAATTCAATTTTTTCTAATTTTTTTGCAAAAATCAAAAAAAATAAACCCCGGAGAAATCCGGGGTTTATTTTATATATTAATTACCAGCCTCTGAATATATTGGCAACTCCGCTTGCAATTCCGCCTACTACGGATCCTACTGCCTTACCGAGGAATTTACCTACTGCACTGCCGCCAATACCTCCGATAAGTGCTCCTGCAATTGTTCCGAGACCGGGGCAAATAGCTGTTCCAATGGCTGCTCCGTACATGGCACCACCCATGCCTCCGACTACTGAGCCTACACCGCCGCCGAGATTTCCCATACCCTGAATCATCTGATCAGACTGTGAATATTGTCCACCGCCATACATTGGCTCCATTCCCTGCATATATCCAGGATACATTCCGCCCATTCCGCCCATCATTCCCATTCCGCCCATCATTCCCATTCCGCCCATCATTCCCATTCCGCCCATCATTCCCATTCCGCCCATCATGGGGTTCATCATTCCGCCCATCATGGGGTTCATCATGCCAGGCATACCCATGCCGCCCATATTTCCTGCCATGCCGCCCATCATCATCATCATCTGCATCATCTGCATCTGCATCTTAAGCATTTGAACCTGCTGTTGAAGCTGTCTTATCTGCATCTGCTGTTGCATGTGACGTCCGCCTATGAAAGGTGGATGAAAATGTGGCTGCTGTGGTGGTATAAATCCATATACTGCTCTTGCTACCATAATAAAAAACCTCCGTTATTATCAAATTTTTAATATATTCAATTTTTACAATATTTATATCACGACAATTTAAAAAAAGTAAAGATATTAATATAAATTTTTTTTATTTTTTTTATGACTGTTTTTACTATCATCATTTATCAGTCAGTTTTTACAGGAATTTATATGAGAATCGTGATGCGTAATGCGTAATGCGTAATGCGAAAATACATTCTCATGCTTCGTTGTGACCACACGATCATGGCTGTTAGTGAAAAATTGCATCACATAAAATTAAATGATAAAATATATCTATGAAAAATAAAATCATTTTAATAAATTACAACGGTCTTTCTACGGAACTATTCAGTCTTATGCCTGATAACGGACTTGCCACACTGGCATCTTTTCTTGTTTCTAATGGATATGAACCTTTAGTCCTTGACTATGTAACAACAGGAATATTCCAGAAATTTTTTACAAAAAAAATGAAAGAAACAATAAAAGAAATTTATAGATTAAATGAAAATCTATTTGAACATCAGGCCATAAAAAAAATGAATGAACTTAAAGGGGTGTTCTATGAGATTATAAAAGAAAGAGAATATAAAATAGCAGAGGAATTAATAACATATATTAAAAAATTTAATTCACCTCTTATCGGTTTTAAGCTATGGGAAGGAGCAGGATTTCATGGTTCAATCAGAATTGCAGAGGAAATAAAAAAACATCTCCCGAAAGTAATTACTGTTGCAGGGGGCCCTCATGTAGATATGTATGATACTCATATAATGGATTACACAGGCAGTTTTGATTTCCTCATATATGGAGAAGGAGAAATAGCTCTCGGAGAATTAATAAAATATTCTCTCGGGAAAAAAGACTTTAAATCCATACCAAATCTCATATATAGAAATGGAAATAATATTAAAAAAAACCGGCAGCAATTCATAAGTAATATAGAAGAAATTCCTCCCCCTCTTTATGATGAAGAGATATATCCTGCCATGAAAGGAGACGAAAAGATAAAAGCTTTCTTAATTGAAGAAAGCAGAGGCTGCCCCAATAGATGCAAATTCTGTATACACCCGAAAAAGAGCGGTTCTACATGGAGACATAAAAATCCTACAAGAGTGGTAGATGAAATAGAAAGTTCTCCCTCTGTAACAGTAAGATTAACAGGTTCAAATCCACCTCCCGGATTACTTACATCCATATCGAAAGAAATACTCAGGAGAAATCTCTCTATAAATTATTCTACCTTCGGACATGCAGGGAATTTTCCGTCAGAAGATTATAATTTAATGAGAAAAGCAGGCTGCAGAGCAATGGCTTTCGGCATTGAATCTGGCTCACAGTATATACTGGATAGAGCCATAGGAAAAAATATTTCAGCAGAACAGGCAAAATCTGCTTTAAAAGCATCAAAAGAAGCAGGTATTTACACTATAGCAAGTGTAATAGTGCCCTCACCTTATGAAACAGAAGAAACTATAAAAGAAACGCTTGATTTTCTTTCAGATGCAAAACCTGATTCTGTAACGGCTCAATTTGCCATACTTACACCAAATACCGAATGGTGGGAAGAACCGGATAAATATGCTTTTCAATTTAAAGACAGAGAGGTTCTCAGAAAAAAACTCATGTTAAGAAATCCTCCGACCTTATTACCTGCTCCTCTATGGGAAAGGATTCATTATAAATTAAATAATATGGGTGACAGGGATATAATTAAAACAACGGGAAATTTCATAAGGGAATTGCAGAAGATCGGTATTACCCATGGCATAAGTGACTTTCATTCAATACTGGCCATTTCAGGCAAAAAAGACATAAAAGATTTGAAAGAAAAAAGTGAAAAAGCATTTACAGAAGGGGATATGGAGCAAATTATGGACATTATAATTACTATCAATAAAAATATATATAAGCCTTCATCAATCATCAGTCAGGAGTCAGCTTTTATGGGAATTACATAACAGCGTAAAAAGTCCCTGAGGAATGAGTTCAAAATAACTGTCGCAAATGAGGGTGTTGGGTGATGGGTGTTGGGGGTTGAGTTAAGAAGCTTAAAAACCTAAAACCTAAAACCCAAAACCCAAAACCTGAGACAATTAATTAATTTTCATTCCTGAGCTAAAAATGCTTGAAAAATTTGATTAATTAAAAAGGATATTGAAAAAATAGATAGAAAATTTTAAAATGGATAAAATCATATTAATAATAATATTATTCCCTGTTATTTTACTCTCTCTTATAATACATGAAATAGCCCATGGAAGAATGGCTTTTTTTCGGGGTGATCCCAGTGCATTTTACGAAAAGAGATTGTCTTTTAACCCTCTGGTACACCTGGATCCAATTGGGTCAATGGTAATGGTGGGAACACTTTTTTTATCTGTTATATTTACAGCAGTAACAAAAATGGATGGTATACTCTGTCTCGGTTGGGCAAAACCTGTGCCTGTAAGGGAGGAAAATTTCGCCAATTCCCGTTTAGATCTCATACTTGTGTCACTCGCAGGACCTGCAAGTAATTTTATTTTAGCCTTTTTTGCAGGTCTCCCATTTCAGATTGGTATTATGACAATACCTGAAAGCAATTTTTTATCAGGCGGAATTTTCGCGATTATTGCAATGTTTTTATATCTTATTGTAAATGTAAATATAGTGCTTGGAATATTCAATCTCTTTCCCATGCCGCCTCTGGATGGTTCAAAGATTTTAGCCGCTTTTCTTCCGGAACCATATGATAAAATGATAAAATTTCCAACCAGAAATACTATGATAGTAACAATGGTTATAACAATATTACTCATAAACTGGGGCGGATTTTCAGAGTTAATAAGGTTTTTCATAAATTTATTTACCAATATTTCAGGTCTGACTTAGTACCGCAACAGGTAAAAGAGTATCCATAAAAAACTTCTGTCTGGCAGGATCTGGAGAAGAAAAATAGAGATTTAATATAGAATTAAAAATTAAGTAAGGGCTAATTTGTTGTCTGTAAAACAAATTATATAAAGCACATTATTTTTCTTCGTAAGAGCCTGCCAGGCAGAAGCTGATAAAATGGTTACTAACTTATCTGGAGCGGTAATTAGGAATGAGTTCAAAAGAACTGTCGCAAATGAGGGTGTTGGGTGATGGGTGCTGGGGGTTGGGTTAAGAAGCTTAAAAACCTAAAACCTAAAACCCAAAACCCAAAACCTGAGACAGTTAATTAATTTTCATTCCTTACTTGAGACAATTATTAAATTGTCATTCCTTAGTAAATATAAAAATAAGTTTTCAGATATCATTTAAAAAGCTGATAGCTGAAAGCTGATAGCTGAAGGCTACCTATGAGTTACAATGTAAAATTAGAAATATTTGAAGGCCCGATGGATCTTTTACTCCATCTGGTAAAAAAAGAAGAAATAGATATATATAAAATTTCCGTATCAAAAATAATAGATGAATATTTAAATTATATATCTCTTATGAAGGATCTGGATATAAATATTGCAAGTGAATTTCTTGTCATGGCATCAACACTTCTGGAATTAAAATCAAAATTAATACTTCCTCCTGTACCTGAAATACTGAGGACAGAAGAATTATCTGATGAAGATACCATAAGCACCCCTGAAGAACTGTTGAATAAAATAGTGGAATATCAAAAATTCAAAGAAATAGGAGAACTCCTTAGTGAACTGGAAAAAACAGAGAAAAAATATTTTCTCAGGCCAGTGGTAAAATCAGAGGAAGAAGAAGAAAAAAGTTTTTCAGATCTTTCGGTAGACGATCTGGTTTTTGCTCTTCAAAATATGCTTAAAAGAAAAAATGAAAAGGTAAAAGTAAAGATTTTACAGAGAGAAACTGTAACAGTGGAGGAAATGAAATCTTTTATAATAGGAAAATTTTCATCAAAAAAAGAATTTAATTTTTTAGATTTATTTACACAGGATGTAACAAAACTCAGGATAATAACCGGTTTCATAGCACTTCTGGAACTTATACTTGAGAAAAAATTAAGAGTAAAACAGGAAAAAAGATTTGATAATATATGGATCTATTCGAAATAAGTGAAAAATATTCAAAAATAATAGAGGCAATATTGTTTGCTTCTCCCTCTCCTGTTCAAATACATAGTATTTCTGAGATTATAGAATTGTCGGAAGACATAGTAAGAGAAATTCTCCAGAAAATGAAGGAAGATTATAAGGACAGAGGTATAAATATCCGTGAAATATCTGACGGAATAGAAATGTGTACAAATCCTTCTCTTCATAATCATATAGAAAAAATGCAGAAGGTAACTGCCAGTTCAAGCCTGTCAAAGGCATCTCTCGAAACACTGGCCATAATTGCATATAATCAGCCTATAACAAGGGCTGAGATAGAAGAAATCAGAGGCGTAAGGACAGCAAAAATAATCTCAGGTCTTCTGGATGGAAAATTGATAAGGATTGCAGGGAAATCCGATAAAGCAGGCAGGGCTTTTGTTTATGCCACAACAAAACAGTTCCTCAGACATTTTGGAATAAAATCACTCGATGAATTGCCTGACATTAAAAATTTTAAACAGTGAGTAGTGAGCAGAATTATTTCTTTATATTAATCTGCTTGATATAACGGTCTCTGACACAATTCTGGTAGGGACATAATTTACAGAATTCAGGACGTTCTTTTCCTCCTGTTAAAATACTGTTTCTTAAATTGATAGCTATTTCTTTATTCCATAGTGATTTAAAAGATTCTTCCCCAATTTTTCCCCATGGAAATTCCATATTATAGTCCTGTTCGCACCCCATAAGGGTACCGTCCCAGAAAATTGTGGGCTGACGAAAAGGATAGGAACAGGTAAAGAAATTTTTCTTACATCTCTCCTGTCCTTCATATTCATATCTTTCCATAGAAGTTCCTCTTGGCTCATAATCAGAAAATTTATTGCTATAACTTAGAAGGCCAAGAGTTTTACATGAAAACATATCCACATTGAGTTCCCTGGCAATTTTTTCCACATTTGAAATATCTTCTATATTATGTTTGGTTACCAGAAGACGAAGGTTTGTAAAGGGATTTTTTACTTTTAATTTCCCTTTTGCTTCCTCAATAAGTCTTATACAGAGTTTAACCTTTTCAAGTTCCCCTCCTTTGCGATAATTTTCATAAATCTCCTGAGTGCTTCCATCAATTACTACAGTCATGGCGGTAAGGCCAGATTTCACAATAAGCAATGCTTCTTCATAGGTCTGTATGGCATGGCCGTTTGTAGATGTATAGGTAAGGATATTTTTTTCTGTGCAGGTTTCTATCATCTGAGCCATATGTTTATTCAAAAATGGTTCTCCCCATCCGTAAAGCACAACTGTTATCAAATAATCACCAATCTCATCTATAATTCTATTAAAGGTTTCCATAGTCATAAAACCTTTCTCTCTTTTCATAAGCCCTTCTCCTGTAGGACAGAGAGGACATTTCAAATTACATATATTTGCAGGTTCTATCTGCAAAACAGGAGGAAAATGTGAAATTTTCCTAAAACCTAACAGTGAATTAATACCGCACTTTAAAAGATTTATTTTCTTTTTAAAAGATAATTTTGATGTCAAAGGTATTCCTTCAGGTTTGTATGAAAAAGTTCCTGAAAGTAAAAGTTCTGGAGTTTTCGATATAGTTTTTCCTATGTTTATTGCCATATTTTACCATCCTTTCCGGAATATTTATTAAACAGGCTTTTAATCTCTTTAAAATTTAATTCCTTTAAGAAAAAAATTATTAAAAAATATATGATAATACCGATGAAAATAGAAGAGAAGAGATTTATTTTTTTTGAATCAGTGAAATTTTCCGAGAGAAAATTGACGGAAATAGCCATTATGGACGAAGCAAAAATTATTTTTACAAAGGATTTGAAAGGAAATTTCCATGGTAGAAATTTCTGAGATATAAAAGTCATATATAAAAAAACACTTACATAGGACAGTAATGTAGTACAGGCTGCCGCCATATATCCATATTTAGGAACAAGTATAATATTAAGAATAATATTAAGAATACTTCCAAAAATAACACCGTACATTACCATTCTGGTTTTTTTATAAAGAAGCAACCCTGCCCTGGCCCACCACTGAAGCCCCAGAAAAAAAGCTCCGAAAGTAACAAAAGGTATAATTTTATAACCTTCATGATAGGATGGTCCTGTAAATATTTCCACTACAGGCTTTGCAAGAACAGAAAGACCTAAAGACGCTGGAAAGGCTATAAGGAGATAATAAAAAGTTGTTTTATTCAAAAATTCCTGAACTGCTTCTTTTCCCTCCTGTTCCCATAAATGTACAAGTAAAGGATAGGCAGGCTTTGTAATAAGATTATAGATCATAACTATACTGTTTTCTGCTATTAAATAACTTGCATTATAAAGTCCTACTTCAAAACTGCTTCTGTATAAACCTATAATATATCTATCAGATAACTTTATAATAAAATCAGAGAGATTCCCTATTGATAGAGGAACTCCGTATTTAAATAATTCAATAAATACAGGCATTGAAAAGAGCCGGAAATTTCTTATCCTCCCTATAGAAGAAAAATAAATAAAAGGCATTAAAATTATATTTACTATAATACTTCCATAAAGAATCCCTGAAATGCCGGCTCCAAATAACACTGCCAGAACTATACCTGTAAAAAGCCTGAATATGTCATTAAAGATACAAAAATAACTGTAAGAAACAATTTTTCGTCTGGCATTCAGTATTTGAAGAAAAGATCTGAACATAAATTCCGATATAAACAAAAAAACACCTGCATGGAATAATTTATAAAGTTCTGGAGATATATGAACTATTTTAATTGAAATCCAGAAAAAAAAGGCCGTAACTGAAATTACATAAAGGAGAGTTCTAATAAAGGTTCCATAAAATATGTCCACCATTGAATTTTTTTCATAAAAAGGATAATATCTAACGGCAGAACTTCCAAGAGCAGAACTTGGTAGCAAATATAACATAGTTACAGTAGTTGTTACAAGAATATAATTTCCATAGTCACCTGGACTGAACAGGCAGGTAAAAAAAACAGTCATTATTACAGTAATCAGGGAAGATATTATCTTTGAAGGCATATAAGAACATATGTCTGTTAAAAATTTATTTATTGAAGATAGACGATTTTTTTCTTGATTCATAGTTCAGTCACATTTATATCCATAAAATGGAGCAAGGTCTCTGTTGATTTTCCAGTTCATAAATTCAATATCTCTTTTACTTAGATAATCGACAAAACCTCCCATTTTTCCTCTTCTTACCTTGTAAGAATCCCTGTCTGACACGTCAGGTGAAAGTAATTTTCTTGCTCCAGTTATATTCTCTTTTTCCATTTTTTGCATATTTTCAAAACATGCATAATTAACTGCATCTTCTATAATTTCATTTTTAACGGAAGTTATGCCTATAAAATCGAGTATTCTACTCAATTCTTTTTTCCCGTCATTGAAAATGTCTTCATATCGCATAAGTAAGAATTTTTCTGGAACTTGACAATTTTCGAACCATATATTATAAAACCTGAGAAAAGTGTCAATCCCTCCAACCTCTTCAGAAATAAATTCAGAAATATCCCCTTTATAAGGTTTCATAAGAGACAAACGTTTAAACTGGTATATCTTATCAAATATATTATAAAGTTTTGCTCTTTTTACTTTATGAAAATAGAGAGAAACTATTGCATCTCTTGGATCTCTCACAAGTAAAACAACTTTTTTTTCTCTGTAATGCAATTTTGATGTCTCAAGTTCATTGCTTTTTTTCCATTGAGGACAATCATCATGGGTTATATAAATTTTAGGTATTTCTTCCGGGAGATTTAACATTTTAGAAGGCAATAAGAGCATGTCAACAGGATAGTTATAATGTTTTTGCAACACCCTCCCTAACATTACCCTCAACCATGTTCGTCCGCATTTAGGAAAAGAAACTATGCATATATCAGCATTATCAAGATAATAATCTCCTTTACGGATAAATCTCTTTATATTGGAAATCAGTCTTAAAGGATTGAACATACACTCCAATATTTTGCTATATATTTCTCCGGTAATTAAATTTCGTAATTTCATGTTAAAGCCTCTTTAAAAAGGTTAATTTTGTATAAAATTATTACCTCAGAAGTTATGACAGATTTCAAACAGAAATTACCCATTTTTTAGTAAGAAGCGTAAAACTGTTAATTTCAACAATCACTATAGCCTGTGCATTATTATTTTTTCACAATTTATGAGAAAGTCCTATTTCTTTAAATGGGTTTAATATTCTGTATACTCTGGCATTTACGGAATAATTAACACAGCTATTACAGTCACAGCTTTCCGGAAAATCTTTTTTAATCCTGAGATTTAATGTTTTATTTCTAAATTCTCTGTAAGGTTTATCATTCCATATTTCTTTAAAGGTTTTTTCATAAATATTTCCGAGAGGAGTATAACACCTGCAGCAGGGATATACATTTCCGGCAACATCGGTTATATTGGAAAGCCACCCGTAATAACAGGGAATATTATTATAATATTTTTCCGTATCAAGGTGACCGGAAAAAACACTGAGAAAATATTTAATATTATGTTTAATCTCTTCTCTATCCAGATAATCCATGACATGGTCCATCTCTTCTCTTACATATTTAATTTCCTCTTCATTTAATTTGAGACGTGAAAGATTTTTATCATTCACTTCGTCTACAGGGTTATATAAAACCTTATCTGCTTTTACAGAGGCAGCAAATCTGGCAAAATCCATAAGACCTTTATAATTTTCTTTCATTACTACATAAATAAGTGTTATTTTCGGATAGACACGTTTAAGAGATTTTTTCTTTTCATAAAGATAGAGGAGATTATCACGAAGAACAGAGAAAGTTCCCGGTTTTACACCTGGATGGATAAGATCATACATTTCTTCAGTGCCTGCAAGTACGGAGATCCATAGCTCATTAAACTTTATTTCTATTAATCTGTCTATAATTGACTTATCCATAAGGGTGCCGTTAGTAAAACAGAAAACCTCCCTGCCTGCATATATTATTCTCTCAGAAAGATCTATGAAATTTTTATAAAGAAAAACCTCTCCATGACCTGAAAATTGAAAACGATATGAACCGAAAGATATTAATTCATCTATAAGATTTTTTGTTTTCTCGTAGTCTGCTTCAAGATTCATAAAATTACAGTAATCTTTTTCAGGTATTTCAATATTCTCATATCTTGCCCGTCTTACCTCTGTGGTATTAGGTTTTTCCAGATATGGTGAATGATAAAAACATGGGATACACCGGAGATTACACCTGTTTGTCAGATGTATAGTAGTACGAAGGGGACCTCCAAAGGCCATTGAACCGGATATAATTCCCATTAAAGCTTTTGCCTGGGTAAAAAAACGAGTTAAAATCATAATTTTCTTTCTCCTTTTTTTAATTCTAAAAAAGCTCCGTAGCACCAGGCCAGTTTATATAAATATACAAGTGGAGCATTGCAGATATATTTCCAGAACTCCCTTTGAAGATAAATGCCTGCTGTTACTTTCAATGCAATAACAGGAGAAGCAGGTAATATAAGAAGAGATGACTTCAAAATAAAAGGGGTATTTAACAGTCCGGCATATTTATTGCGAAGCAATATAGAAGTTCTGCCTCTGGCTGTAAAATGTTTCATGGAAGACAGAAGGTTTCTTCTGGGAGGATAATGGTATACAGTAACATCTGAAGCGAAATAGGGATGATAATTTTTTTCTCTGGCCTGAAGAATAAGATCGAGATCATCAGAATGACGACCGGTAGAAATATTTTTAAAATCCTCCAGTTCTCTGAGAACTTCTCTCTGAAAACCCATATTTGCTCCTGCTATAAAATCTTTATAACCTGAGTTGTTTCCCATATAGGCATGAAACTCGGCAATATTTAAACTGAGAGTAATATAATCAAGACAGGGACTGTGGACGGAACCTGAGACAACAGGCTTATCTTTAAGATAATAATTAAACCTTTCCACCCAGTTTTGAGAGACAATACAATCATCATCAGTAAAAAGTATATAAGAACCTTTTGCAGTTTCAATACCGAGTCTTCTTGCTCTGCCGAGTCCAATATTTTTTCCTGTATGAAGATATATAAGATTTGGCAATAATTCTTTAAAAGAATTACATATATGAGATGTTTCGTCCAAAGAAGCATCATCTACTATTATAACTTCAAAATCTTCAGGTTTTATCGTTTGTTCTGTTACAGAAATGAGAGCTTTTTTTAGCATAGCTGCACGATTATAAGTGCATATAATTATACTGGATGTCATTATTTTATTCCCTTTTCTTCCATATCTTTCAGACCTTTTATTACAGTTTCACAAAAATTCTCCCAATTCATATTCTTATTTTTTATAACTTTTTTTATTCCTTCTTCCATGACCAGAGGAGATCTGTTATAAAATTCCAGAATAACTTCGGCCAGAGCAAAAGAATCTTCAGGTTTTACAAGACTGCCTGACAAACCTTCTTCCACAAAATCAGGAAGTCCTCCTACAAGGGTGGCTATTACAGGTTTTTTATAATAATATGCCATAGGTATAATACCTGTTCCACTGGCATCTCTATAGGGAAGAACTACAAGATCTGCACGGTAAAAATACCTGGCCAGTTCTTCTTCTTCAACATATCTGTCTATGACTTCCACTTTTTCTTTAAGCTTCTTCAATAATGTTAATAGCTTTATATCTTTTGTCCACCATTCTCCCACTATAGTCAGACATATATCTTTTCCATCAAGTAAAAGAAGTGCTTCCAGTAATATATCGAGTCCTTTATAGGGACGAACAAAACCACAGAAAAGAAGTTCAAGTCTGGCTCTTTTTTCGAGTAATCTCTCAGGATTGGGATAATCCATTTCTATTGGTTTTACATATATATTTATTTTACCTTCTGGAAACATGCCCTGCAATAATTCTGCATTATTTCTATTGTCTACAAGAAAAGCATCTCCCATACTCAAAACTGTACGTGTCAGTATATTTTTCCAGAAAGTTTCTTCATGATCTTTAACATTTTCACAGATAAAAAGTATTTTAATGCCTCTGAATTTCAGATATCTCGCCATAAAAGCAATACATGGAAACCAGAAAAAAGTCCACCATACAATGATTACACTGGTGACTTTATTTTTTTCCAGAATGCGGCAGGCCAGGATCCATGAAAGAGGGTTCATTGAATCTATAATATAATTTACATCAGGTTCTCTGTAATCAGAATAACCAGGTTCAATGTTGCTTTTACCAGGGTAAAGAAACAGAGGATACTGCCTCTTAAAAGAAAGACTGACAAGATTAAATTTTTCCTTTAAATTCCTATGGGCTATGGTTGTAAAACGTGCAATACCGCCACGATATGGCAGTAAAGAACCGATTAAACCTATATTTTTATTCATAATTTTTCCCTTATGAGCAAATAGATATAGGTTAAACCTTTTGAAAAATGAATGATCATAATAAGGAGAGGTATATATAAAAGCATGGGTATTTTTTTGTATTTAAAAAATCCCTTCATTGTAACAGCTATAATAGATAATATATAAAAAAAGATAACCATAACATATGTAAAGGCTATTCTTTTTGAGAAAAGAGATAAAAAAGGAGATAGAGTCATAAATAAAGTAAAAAGGGATAACATTATATGAGGCATATTATAGATGCCGATTTTCCTGGCCATAACAGTTCCCAGTATCTGCTTTTTCGCGAAAGCTATCAGACTGATAGTTCTATTGTGTTTAACTATTAACTCCGGTGCGTAGATAATATTTCTTCCTGTTTTTTCTATACGTTTTGCCACTTCCATTTCTGCATGAAATTCCAGTTTTTCATTCCAGAAATAAATCTGTCCTTTTTCGTCTTTTAAAGCTGCTTCAAAGGCTGCTTCTCTCGGGATAGCCATATTCCATCGTCTCGGATAATATTTATCCACTCCCCCGCCTTTTCTTATTCCCCCTGTTCCCAGAAAAGAAGTTAAAACACATTCAACTGAAAGCTCAAGAGGAGAACAATGGTCTTCAGCTTTATCGGAACCTCCCAGTACACCCACATTTTTATTATTATTTAAAATCTCCTGGAGTTTATTTAAATAATCAGGGAACACTTCACAGTCGTCATCGATAAAACACCAGACATCTCCTTTTGCTATACGGCAGGCACTGTTAATTTTCATGCTTTTCCCTGGACATGGACTTTCAATATATTTAAGAGGCACATCTTTTATTTTTTTCACAATCTCTTCTGCTTCTTTTTCCTCAGATGAACCTGCCACAATTACTTCAAATAAATCAGGAGAAAAATCTATATCTTTAATAGAAATAAGGGCTTTATATAAATGGTTTCCTCCATGTTCTACAGGCAGTATAATACTGAATTTTAGAATTACAACCACAGCCTTTCTTTTTTATATGGTAAAATATAATAAGGAATAGAATTTAATTAATAATCTCTTTCCTCGCGTGACGCGTCACGATTTAATATATTTGAGACAGTTATTTAATTGTCATTCCTAAGATACCATGTATTTTACTGTCTGATATTTCTATACAGGAAGTTTCACAGTAAACACTGTGCCCTTACCTGTTTCACTTTTAACCTCTATAGTGCCGCCATGACTTTTTATTATCTTATAAGAAAGACTTAAACCGAGTCCCATTCCTTTTCCTACATCCTTTGTAGTAAAAAAAGGATCAAATATTTTTTCCAGGTTTTTCTCTGATATACCACAGCCATTATCTTCTATAAGAGTAATAATAAATGAACCTTCCAGAGAAGTTTTAATACTTACCTCTCCCCTTCCGCTCAGTGCCTGAATGGCATTTATCAATAAATTCATAAAGACCTGGTTTAACTGTCTGGGATGACATTTTATAAGAGGGATCTCTCCATATTCTTCAATAACCTTTATGCCATATTTTACTTCATGCCTCAACATATTCAGTGTAGAACTGATACCTTTATTAAGATCATAATCTTCAAGCTCCGGTTTATCGAGACGGGAAAATTCCTTGAGATCTTTAACTATTGATTTGATTCTCTCTGTACCTTCAAGGGAATCACTTACAAGATTTCCCATATCACCCATTATATGATCAATCTGAAGTTTTTGTTTAATAGATAACAGTTTATCTACATTATCTGGAGATAGAAAAAATTCTTCCTGGGCATGAAAAAATTTCTTCAAATTCGTGATATAATTTTTAAAAACCTGGAGATTGGAATTAACAAAACCATTGGGATTATTTATTTCATGAGCTATTCCTGCTGCCAGGATACCAAGTGAAGCCATCTTTGCAGATTGAACCAGCTGTGCCTGAGTTTCTTCAAGTTCTTTTATTTTCTCCTGAAGCAACATGTTTATTCTTTCAAGTTCTTTTTGATATCTGGCAATTCTCTCTGCTTCAATAAGTTTTTCCTGGGTAAGTTTAAGTTTAATAAGGTTTTTAATTTTTAATGGCAGGAGAAATCTTATATCATCATGTCTGAGAGGCTTTGTAAAGTAATCTGCAACACCTAGATTAAGACATTCTTCTATATCGGTAATTCTGCTGAGAGCACTGAGTACTATAACAGGTATAATTGTAAGAAATGGAAATTCTCTCATGGCTTTGAGTGTATCAAAACCACTCATAAGAGGCATCATTAAATCCAGAATAATGAGATCGATTTTTTCTTTTTTTAAAATTTCAAGTGTATCAATACCGTTTGAAGCTTCAAAAAATCTGTAGCCATCTCTATCAAGTATAGCCCGTAAGAGCATTCTTATAGAAGAATCATCGTCTACAATCAATATTGTTTCCTGCAAAATATATCACCTTTTTCAGTGAGCAGTGAGCAGTTATCAGTTACCAGTTATATGATCATATACTGCTCACTGCTCACTGTTCACTCATAAAAAGATCAGCTATCAACAGAATTTCTCCTCTGTTGATAGCTGATTCTCTTTAGTTAAAAACCTATTATACTTATTACAGTGGATAATACCAGAAAACCTATTGCCAGTCCTGTGGTTATCTGTTCCAGTTTATCTTCAAGAGATTTAACGCCTTTTCCTTTGAATACAGATTCCGATCTTCCTCCAAGAGTACCTGAAAGGCCTTCACTCTTTGTAGTCTGAGATAAAATTGTAAATACAAGACATGCCGAGATAAAGAAATATACTACAAGAATAACTATCATAAAAGGATTTATATTCATAGCTGACATTGCAGGAACTTTAACATTCTGTACTACAGGATCTGCTGCAGGTGGTTGAGCCTGCGCAAGGGTTAATATTAAACTATTGATAAATTGATAGAACAATCGCCTCTACACCTCCTCAAGTTTTTACTTGAATTCATTTTAAATGTCTATGTTACCATAAATTTAAAATAAAATCAATTTTTTTAATTTTTTTTTATAATAATCCCGGTTTATTCTGCAAGATAATACTTTAACACCTTTACAACATATTTATTCTCAGGATCTATATTCAATTCAGGTATTATAGTTTTCACTATAAAATCATTGGGGCTTGAATTCACCTGAGGCATAAATTCCATAGAGTCAAGTTCTTCTTTATTTATATCAATGGAAAGAGGTTTAATACTTGCTATGGCTATAAGGGATTCCAGTCCCGGAATTCCTCCCATTTCATATTCCCACATATCATTTTTCGATGGAAGTGTATAAAGTTGTGATGATTTTAAATAATTATCCTTATCCTTCTGGTTGGGAAATACAAGAAGGACACTTCCGTCTGATTGAATACAGTAAATAGTAATATAACAATCCTCACTTGCTCTAAAACTTATAAACATTTTATCTTTCTGATGATAGGTAGAAAACTCTCCTCTATCTACCGATAGATCGAGTATATTATTCCATCCTGTAGTTTTAGCTGTAAGATCAGAGGAAAATAACCTTGAAGAAGGATCTGTTTCTTCGGGCCTGACGTTCACATATTCAGGAGCAGGATTTTTCACTACAGGAGTCTGAGTGGGAAAGGTAGAAGGCACTGATTTAGTGATCTCTGGTGTTGGTGTAACCATGGCTGTTTCTTCAGGAATCCACAATCCCCCTGTGATTTTATAATGTAATCTATTTGCAAGTTGATGGGCAAAATAGAATAGATCACTTTTAGGGCCTTCCACATTATCAGAAAATTTAACCTCCCCTGTTTTAACATTGGAAACCCATGCTCTCAGACTTATTTTATTACCATCTATTGTATAACTTCCTGATATAATCTCATCTGCCCCTTCTGCTGCACCGAAATCTACAGCATCATTCGGATCTACAAGAGCCATTTCCCTTTTAGCAAGTTCATCAAGAATATTATCGAAATGAAGCCTGTCTACAAGTTTAATATGGCCTGATTTCGCAAGATCTGCCATAAGCATTTCCGCAAGTTCAAAGGAAAGTTTTTGATCTGCCCCTTTAAAAGGAACTACTGTATATGCAGGTTTTTCAGCCAGAACTGCATATGGTATTAAAATAATTAATAAGATAATAAAAAATTTAAATTTCATAATGTCACTCCTATTCACTTGTGCCAAGAATAATCTCACCTTCTATCTGTCCCTTGCTCATTTTAAGAGGATGCTGCCTGTTATCAGACTCCTTTGCCACCTCTTCATGTAAATAATTATAAACCTCATCGGCAGTTATAAAACCATTTTTATCCTTATCTGCGCTACCAGAGAGACCCTGCAGGAGATAATAGGTAAATATGAAAGCCAGAAGGTAAATCCTTTAAATTACAGTGCTTCTGATGCTCAGTCAGTATATGATTATCTTACGTCAAAAGGAGGCTTTAAAAAAGAAAATGTAACACTCCTTTTAAATGAGCAGGCTACACT
>Ga0351856_1027_pt1 | contig 32316 bp, 31 predicted proteins | sample BONcelHFGM3001D8_FD_206798 | JGI IMG/M metagenome (GOLD analysis project Ga0351856, IMG submission 206798) | Enriched cells from coal bed in the Powder River Basin, Montana, United States - BONCAT cells FGM rep2 HSBNCT.FGM.300.1.D8 ... | reverse complement strand
AACCACCTCTGGTATTACAGGGTTTACCTTTCCTGGCATAATTGATGATCCCGGTTGTTTAGGAGGAAGGCTGATCTCTGCCAACCCAGTTCTCGGCCCGGAGGAGAGAAGACGAAGGTCGTTGCAAATCTTTGATAACCTAATGGCTATCATCTTAAGTGCAGATGCATAGAAGACCATACTTGATGTGTCGTTTGTAGCCTCAACAAGATCCTCGGCAAGACGAATATCCCACCCGGTAATATCCCGGATGTGTTTAATGCAGGCCTCAGCATAGCCAGGTTCGGAGGTTATTCCTGTTCCGATTGCAGTTGCTCCCATATTTATGAAGAGGAGCTCTTTTGCAGCCTTCTCCAGGCGGCTGAGTTCGTGTTTCATAGCAAATTTATAGGCTCCGAAACTCTGCCCGAGGGTCATAGGAACTGCATCCTGAAGCTGGGTACGCCCCATTTTGATGATGTGCGCAAAATCTCTCTCCTTTTTCTCAAAGGAGTCAATAAGTTTTTGTAACGCCTCCCTTACGTGAAAGTGGGTAAGATATAGGCCTATATGCATTGCAGTAGGGTAGGCGTCATTTGTGGACTGAGCCATATTTACGTGGTCATTGGGGCTGCAGTATTTGTACTGCCCCCTTTTTTTACCCATAATCTCAAGAGCCCTGTTTGCAATCACCTCGTTTGCATTCATATTTATACTTGTACCCGCTCCCCCCTGTACCATATCTACCGGGAAGTGTTCCAGGTGCTGCCCATCCATAAGCTCTTTACAAGCAGCAACAATTGCATCCTTAATTTTATCATCGATGAGCCCAAGTTCGTGATTCGCCAAAACTGCCCCCATCTTAACTATACCCAGAGCTTTTGTGAACTCGGGATACTCACAAAGATAGTCTCTGCTGATATCAAAATTCTCAACGCATCTAAGGGTTTGTACTCCGAAAAGTGCCTCTACCGGCACCTCTTTACTCCCAAGCAAATCGTGCTCGGTACGTGTCTTTCCGCTGGTTTTTAAAGGAATTCGCTCCATAACAATCTTTATTAAAAGGAGCTACAAAGGTAATGATATGTTATGTTAAAAGCTAATTATTCTTAGAGATTATAAGAGTAATTCCTATCAAGCAAAGAATTTATTGACCTTTTTCAATGCAGATGGCAGAGCAAACACAACAACCCGGTCATAAGGCTTGATCTCTGTATCTCCAAGAGCAATGAAGCTGTTGTTCCCTCTTATTACTCCACCTATAATGGCATCTTTGGGAAATCCTAAATTGCGGACTTTATCTTTTGTTATGGAGCTGTTTGGGTTTACTATGAACTCCAGAATCTCTGCGTCCGAGCCGTTAAGGCATTTAATGGACTGCACTTTGTTGGAGAGGGTGAATCTAAAGATACGGCTTGCGGTGATGAGTTTTTTATTGATAACAGCATCTACACCCATACCCTCTGCCAGTTTAATATAATCTATGTTCTCTACCTCTGCGATAGTCTTGGCAACGCCCATCTTCTTTGCCATTACGCAGGAGAGAATGTTTGTCTCTGAGCTGCTGGTAACAGCCACAAAGGCGTCAAAATCATTAACATCCTCTTCAATAAGAAGGTCTGTATTCCTAGCATCACCGTTGATTACCAGCGTTTTACTAAGCCTTTCATTTAGCACATCGCAACGCTCTCTTTTTAGCTCGATCAGCTTGATATAGTCCACAGTACTTTCAAGTTTCTTTGCAACCATCTCACCAATTCTGCCGCCCCCTACAATCATAAGCCGTTTTACATCGATGTTGTTTTTTCCGGAGTAGCTCATCACCTCCTGAACTCCGGTTCTTTTGGATATTACAAATACAAGATCGTGCATCTGAAATCGGGTAGAGCTCCTTGGAATGATGGTCTCACCTTCTCGTGAAATGGCAACAGCTCTGTACTGAGGCTCTCCCACTGCAGTGTAATCTGCCAGAGTTTTGTCAATAAGAGGTGCTCCATCATCCAGACGGAAGACAATCAGCTGCAGTTTACCACCGGAGAAGTCCATAAACTCCGAAGTTCCGGTCTGTTTAAGAAGGTCAATAATTTCGTGAGAGGCAATCTTTTCCGGATAGAAAAGAAGATCTATACCCATCTCTGTAAATAGGAGTTTGTTTTCGTTTTGCAGATACTCATCGTTGTTAATACGGGCTGTAACTTTACTGCTCCCCATCTTTTTTGCAAGAAGCGCACTTATAAGATTTACATCCTGCTCCTGAGAGGGACTTACTGCAATAAAAAGATCTGCCTTAGCAGCACCGGCATATGCAAGTGTTTTTATGGAAGTAGGTGACCCGAATACAGTAAGAACATCTGAATTCTCCGCAACTCTGTTTAATCTGGACTCGTCGTTGTCTATCAGCGTCAAGTCGTGATACTCATTGCTAAGCATTTTGGCAAGGTGGCTACCCACATCGCCGGCACCTGCAATAATTATTTTCATTTTAAACTATTTTAATACTCCTCCTCATTGAAGAAGAAGTCCTCTTTGCTGGGATAATCGGGCCATATATCCTCTATGCTGTCATAAACCTCCCCATCCTCCTCTAAATCTTCCAGATTCTCGATCACCTCAAGAGGTGCTCCTGAGCGGGTTGCATAATCAATAAGCTCTTCTTTAGTTGCAGGCCATGGAGCATCCTCCAGTTTCGACGCCAGTTCAAGTGTCCAATACATAGCACAAATAGTTAATAATTAAGCATTTACAATAAATTGCCAAAATAGTTTGCGAAGATAGTGATTTTTTTTTGATTTACAAGATTACTGATACCAGAAATCGTCCCCGATTCCGTTAACCATTGATAAGTATCTGGCGTAGACATAGAGGTAGTCCGAAAGCCGGTTCAGGTATTTGACAGCAATCTCAAGTCGCGGTTCTGTCATAATTGATATTGATGCTCTCTCTGCTCTACGGCAAACAGTCCTTGCGATGTGGCACTCCGCTGCAACACGGGGTCTTTCGGGCAAGATGAAGGCGTTCTGCTCCGGCAGTTTAGCTGTCATCTCATCTATCTGGTGCTCGAGAAATTCTATTTCAAGATGGTCAAATGATTTTAGTTTTTGAGATGTTATCTCGTCAGATGCAAGGTGGGCAGCCACCAGCATCAGGTTTGCCTGAATCCTTCTGAGATTATCGTGGTAAGGTTCTCCAAAAGCGTCTGCCCTTAAGAGTGCAATATGTGAAATAAGCTCATCTACACTTCCGTATGCATTTACTCTTGGGTCGTCTTTACTCACTCTCTCTCCTCCGACAAGAGATGTTCTCCCTTTATCTCCGGTTTTGGTATATACCTTCATTCTAATCTTAAATTAAAGTAAAGCTTTTAATTATAGTCCAGACAATTTGGATTAACCTCATCTGACTCAATAACTCCGTCTCTGAGCCGGATTATTCTTTTTGCGTGTTTGGCAATATCCTCTTCGTGAGTTACCACTATGATTGTGTTCCCTTTTTTGTGAATATCTGCAAAGAGTTTCATAATATCTGCAGATGTCTTGGAGTCCAGATTCCCGGTCGGCTCATCTGCAAGTATGATAGATGGTTTATTAACAAGAGCTCTTGCCACAGCAACCCTCTGACGCTGACCTCCGGATAGTTCGTTTGGTTTGTGATGGAGGCGGTCTGTTAGGTCTACGCTCTCAATAGCCTCTCTTGCCATTAAGTCCCTCTCTGCCTTTCCAATGCCGGAGTAGATTAAAGGAAGGGAGACATTATCCAGAGCGTTGTACCTCGGAAGAAGATTAAATGACTGAAAAATAAAGCCAATCTCCTTATTCCTCACCTCTGCAAGATCGTTATCATCCATCTTTGAAACATCTGTGCCATTGAGGATATACGTGCCTGCTGTAGGGCTGTCAAGACAACCCAGGATATTCATCATTGTAGATTTTCCGGAACCGGATGGTCCCATTATGGCAACATACTCATTTTTGTGAATTATGATATCTACTCCATTAAGGGCTTTCACCTCTTGATTGCCAACTTTGTAGAATTTTTTTATTCCTTTGATAATGATGATTTCCTTGTTCATCTTGTTTTGGTTTAAAGTGCAAATCTATAAAATAAAGAGACTCTCTTTGTTATGTGATAGTGGAAAAATTTCTGAGGTACTTCTGAAAAGAGCCTCGACAGCCTTTTTGCCCTCATCTGAAATATCTATAGAGTATTGATTTACAAATAATTTAATATGTTTTTTGCAAAACTTTCGTCTCCATCTCTCTAGCGTGAAACTTGGAATATTCTACAGAAAAATGAGGGTTTTGGAATGCAAACTCAATACTTCTTTTGATAATTCGGTTCACTCTCTGTTGAATCTGGGAATCAATTGATCTTCGTATTGCAATCCCGCCGAGGGGAATAGGGAGTGAGAATTTTTTCTGCCACAAATCTCCTAAGTCTGCAATCTTGCACAGACCCTTTTCCTGATATGTGAAACGGCTTTCGTGAATGAGAACGCCGTTTGAGTATCTCCCTGTTAAAATGGCATCTTCAATCTCAGAGAAAACTAATGGTTCTGTTTTTTTTATCTCCGGGAAGAAGATTTTAAGCAGCAGAGCTGCAGTTGTTTTCTCTCCCGGAATTGCGGTAACGGATCTGCTCAGCTGCTCCAGATCAATACCACCGTTTTCTAAAAACAGGGGAGATCCTTTTTTTGCAACCAACAGTGGACCATTATTATAGCCCAATGCGCTTCCTGAGCGTAACATTATATATTTATCCAGCAGGTGATAATATGCGTGGTAGCTTAGTTTGCAGATATCATAGATGCCTTCTGCAGAACTAATATTGAGGGTATCAATATCCAAAAGATTGACATCAAATGTGAGACCCTCACAATCTACAAGGGAGTGAACCATTGCGTGAAAAGCAAAAGTATCGTTGGGACAGGGAGAATATGCAAGAGTAAGTTTCATTTAACCAGAGCCTTGAGCAATGTTTTTGAGGCATCCCTGAGTGAATCCAGGGCAAGAGGTATATTCCATTTGGCCCTCTCCCGCTCTCCAACCTCATTGGATACGGAGCGAAGCTCAATAAACGGAACTCTCTCCAGAATACAAACATAGAAAAATGCAGCACCCTCCATACTCTCTATAGAGGGTAAGAAGTCTCTCTCAAGCTGATCTCTCTTGCCGGGCAGACCGCTGACCGTTTGAACGGTAACAGCTGTAGCTCTCTGGTAAGACGATAAGGCTGCCTCTACTGTCTCAGACAAATCGGGAGCAAGAAGTGCACCGCTGTGAAACGGGTGAGTATCTGCATCCAATATCTTATAGTCAAACAGGGTCTGGAAACCGGTACAAGTTTCAAAACCGAGGTCTCCGAAATACTCTCTATCTACTCTTGCAACAGATCCAATCGGGAACTTTGATGAAAAGCTTCCGGCTATTCCTACGTTAACAGCCAAATCAAATTTGGCAGAAGATGTATTCAATATCTTTGTAAGCCTGTAGCTTGTAGATGTAGTTCCTATTCCGGTTAACATCCACTCAATTTCTAAACCGTATTGTTCACTTTTAGTGAGTGAATTGTAAGCCTGTCTTGCCGTTATGAGCTCCTCCTGTTCGGCTGCTGTTATCAGTAATCTCATACTATGTCCCTTTTTTTTGTATAATTGCACCATATTTGAACAATTCACGAAATTAGATATTTATTATGGCATATACAAAGATTGAGCAATATGACGAAGAGACAACTCAGTCTATTGCGAAACACTACAAAGAGATACTCAGACTTTTAGGTGAAGATACTTCAAGAGAGGGTCTTATGCTCACTCCGGTAAGAATTGCCCGATCTGTACAGTTTTTGACCCAGGGATACGAAATGGATGGTCCATCAATACTGAATTCTGCCAAATTCAAGGAGGAGTACCAACAGATGGTTTTAGTAAAAGATATTGAGCTCTACTCTTTATGTGAACACCATATGCTACCTTTTTACGGCAAGGCACATATTGCATATATTCCAAACGGGTACATAACCGGCCTTAGTAAAATTGCGAGGGTTGTTGATGCCTACGCGAGAAGACTTCAGGTTCAGGAGAGACTCACCGTTCAGATTAGGGATTGTATTCAGGATACTCTTAACCCGCTTGGGGTTGCAGTAGTTATAGAGGCTTCACATATGTGTATGCAGATAAGGGGAGTGCAAAAACAGAACTCCGTAACCACAACCAGTGCATTTACAGGAGCTTTTCTAAAAGATATAAGAACCAGAGAGGAGTTTATGCACTTGATAGGTGTCACTCTGCACTAAAGCTTCAATGCCAGAGTAAAATCAAATTGAAGCCCGGTATTTACTCTGTTACATACAACAATTTTTCCCTTATGAAGATGAACTGCATTTCTCACAATTGAGAGGCCAAGTCCGCTTCCGCCGCTTTTTCGGCTTCGTCCCTTCTCTACTCTGTAAAAACGCTCAAAAATTCTGTGGATATGCTCCTCCGGGACACCTTTACCAGTATCGTAGTATGAGAAGAAGGCTTCACGCTCCGAGACTCCGGTAACCTTTACATAGATGTCCAGATCCTCTCCTGCGTGCTCAATGGAGTTGTCAATAAGATTCTTAAACAGCGAATAGATTAAAAGATAGTTACCTTCAATCTCCAGATCTTGGCTTACATCTGTATTGAATCTAATCTTTTTCTCCTCCAGCTTAAATGAGAGGTCGCCCTCTATCTCTTTAAGACAGTGGTAGATATTTATACTCTCGTACTCGAACTTATCTGCTGCCTCCTCTATTTTGTTGAGGATTGAAATATCATTCACAATTGCAGAGAGGCGAAGAGATTGAGCATATGCTCTCTCAATGAAGAAGCGACTCTGCTCTTCATTCAGATTCTCCTGTTGAAGCAGAGTTTCAAGGTAACCCCTTATTCCCGTAACGGGAGTTTTTAGTTCGTGCGAGACATTATGGGTAAGCTCCTGTTTATATCTTTTAGTGTTCTCCAGCTGGCGGAAAGCGTTCATAATCTTCTCTCCGACTCCTCCCATCTCATCCTTTGGAAAACGAATTTCATCGTAATCTTCCTCCCCCTGCTCAACTCTTGCGATAAACTCTTTGAGTGCGCTGTAGGGTTTGCTTATCTGCCGTGTCAGGTAAACAAGAACTGCAGATGCAAGCAGAAAAACGATTATTATGTATAGTTGCCAGGTTTTATCACTCTTTATTACCGGCAAAATCAAAGAGTTGTAGTCAAGAGCAACCCGGACATATTTATCGGGATATTTTTTTGCAAAATAGAGATACTCACTGTTTAATGTTTTGGAGTATCTTAATGCAGAGCCGATGCCGGTTGTTGCTGCTTCAATAAGCTCCGGTCTGTTGGTATGATTGTCCAGAATTGAGTCTCTGTTTGAGAAGTTGTCAAAAATCACCCAGGCGTCACTATCCATAACAGTTATTCTCATCTCGTCGGGGAAAAAGCTGCCTGCAGAATCCAATGCCTTTTCAATCTCATCTACTCCATAGCAGTCTTTAATAAATGCATAAATTATATCCGGATAGGGGTTTATTCTGTAGGAGAGCTGCTCCAGCTTAAACTGACTCTCCCGCCGGATAAGTATCAACGAGAATAGCAGGCTGGTTGCCACCAGCACTAACAAGAAATATGTGAGAATTTTATATCTGTAGCTTATTTTCATCTTTAACCCTCCTCACCCGGATCAAAGCAATAACCATACCCAGATCTGTTGACGATTGAAGAGCTGTATGGCTCTATCTTTTTTCTAAGCCTTGCTATGTGAACATCTATTGTCCTGTCTAAAACGTAGGACTCATTTTGCCATACACTATCCAGAATTTGTGCCCGCGAGAAGATTTTTAGAGGTTGACCGGCAAGCATATATAATATTTCAAACTCTTTTTTTGTGAGTTTGATCTCCCGACCCTCTATTGTGACAATTTTATTTACGGAGTTGATTGACATACTCCTGAACACAATTCCCGATTCGGATAATTTCTTTGAAACTTTCGAGTTAACATCCTCTGCAGTTGTTCTGGAGAGAACCGCTTTTACTCTTGCAATTACCTCTTTAATTGAGAAAGGTTTAGAGATATAGTCATCTGCACCTATGTTAAACCCTTTTAACTTATCACTCTCCTGGTCTTTGGCAGTTATAAATATAATGGGGATATTTCTAGGATACTCCTCCCGGATAAGTTCGGCAAGTTTGAAGCCGGAGATTGCCCCCATCATAACATCCAACAGAAGCAGATCATAGTTATTTTTCATTTTTGAGTAGGCCTCCTCTGCAGAGTAGGCAACATCTGTTTCAAATCCTGCACTCCTGAGATTAAAGCTGAGAATTTCGCACAAATCCTCTTCGTCGTCAACAACCAGTATTTTCTTCTTTTTCATAGTACAAAATTAAGATATGATAACAAATCAATGCAAAAATAGGGAAGAACTTAAGAATTTCTTAATTTTTTTGTATCACTTCCTTAACATACCCGAGATACTTTTGCATCATAATTATTAAGACAAAAGTAGTGAGAAATTTATTGATTATTAAAGCAATTTGGGTATTGATTTTAGTTACTCCAAATAGAGCAGATGCACAAGCTTCAACTTGTGTTCTGGAAGGTAAAGTTATTGATAAATCTACAGGAGAGCCAATTATCGGGGCGACAATCTTCTTCCCCGATATCAGAAAGGGTTCAATGACAGACCCTAACGGCTTATATACAATAACACACCTGCCTGTGGGCGTTCTTAAGGCGGAGATATCCTGTATCAGTTATAAGAAAATATCAGTCAACGACCTTGAGATTAAAGAGGGTGTTAACAGTTTTGATATTGTGTTGGAGGAGTCTGCCAACCTTCTTGATGAGGTGGTGGTAACCTCTGTAAAGAGGATGAATTCAGAGATTGCAATGGTCTCGGCTACCCGAAGTGCCGGTGTTGTTATGAGTGGTATGTCCGGGAGGCAGATTACCAAATCTCAGGATAGAAATGCAGCGGAGGTAGTCAGAAGAATACCCGGAGTATCTATAATGAATGACAGATATATAATTGTTAGAGGATTACCCAGCAGATACAACAACGTATGGGTAAACAACTCATCGGTTCCAAGTACGGAGGCAGACTCCCGCTCTTTCTCCTTTGATATACTACCATCTTCGCAACTGGAGAGTATTATGATTGTAAAATCACAATCAGCAGAGATCCCTTCAGATTTTTCGGGAGGATTTGTGAAGATTACAACCGGGAGTATGCCGGAGATATCTGAATCTACCATCTCTTACGGTATGGGATTGAACAGCGTGGCCCATTTTAACGATCAATACAGAAGCAGAGGATATATAACAGATATCATTGGAATAAACGGAGGTCAGAGGGCCTTGAAAGGAGTTGTCCCGCCAAGATTAGATAACAATAACTCATCTCTTGTCACCGAGGTAACAAAGAGCGGATTCTCTAACGATTGGGATCTCCTAAAAGGCAAAGCACTTCCGGATCAAAGGCTAACTTTAATGTTTGGAAGAGCTTACGATTTAAAGAGGGGATATAAGATGGGAATTGCAGGTGCAATGAACTATACCAGAAGCTCACAAACCTATAAGGATATGACCAATGCAAGGTTTGGGGTTTACAATATTAATACCGATGAGCCGGAGTACATCTATAAATATACAGATAACCAGTATAGTCTCGATTCAAGAATCGGAGGTATGGTTAACATAACTGTTATGTCCGGCAAGAACAAGATTGAATTCAGGAATATGTTAAATATAATGGGTAAAAACCGTTATACATCAAGAGAGGGGTGGCAGAATATCAGTGCAAAATATATTCAACAGAAACAGGAGTATCTCTATATACAAACAGGACAATTTATACAGGACAACTATCCGGTAGTCATCGTTTTTCAAAACGGATGCTTGACTGGAATATCGCATACTCTTTTGCGGGTATGGATCAACCGGACAGAAGGATTATAAACAGAGAGGAGAATAACATATACGGAGACCACGACTTTGGGAAGATGGCTATAGATCAGAATGAGATCACCCGAGATTTCGTTAACCTTAAAGAGCACGTCATAACACCCGCTCTTAACTATCTTCTCCCTTTTGAAATTGGTCAAAATCTTGTTATGGAGTTAAAAGCAGGAGTTCTGGGAGAGTATAAAACCCGGAATTACAAAAACAGGCAGTTCTTTTACAGATTTAACAGATATGCACTTCCCTCTGACTTTGTTTACAGAGATGTTGTAGATGAGATTCTTAAAGACAATAATTATGGTTCAGATAAACTTTATCTGTATGAAGATACCGACAATAGAAATAGCTATAAAGGTGAAGTTCTAAACGGAGCCGGTTATTTTTCGGCTAAGGTTACAACGGGCAGACTAAATTTAATAGCAGGGCTAAGAGCAGAGACTGGCAAGATGCGACTTACCAACTATGATAAAATTTATGAATTCAGTACAGTAAGTAAAGATTACAACTACTTTGACATATACCCGTCAATAAATGCATCATATAACATCTCTAAGGATAAACTCATAAGAGTTGCATATGGAAAGTCTGTTAACCGTCAGGAGTTCAGAGAGGTATCTTCGTCAGTTTATTACGATTTTAACCTATTCTCGGATGTTAAAGGAAATCCGGATCTTAAACACGCAACCATAAACAATATCGATCTTCGTTACGAATATTATCCCACAAACAATGAGTACATCACTTTTGCCCTCTTCTATAAACATTTTAAAAACCCAATAGAGTGGACCTATCTGGATGCCGGCGGTTCATATACCTATACTTTTGAAAATGCAAAAGCGGCAAACAATATGGGTGCAGAGGCAGATATCAGAAAGAGTCTTGCATTCCTGGGGCTCAAAAAATTTCACTCTCGGGTTGAATGCTGCCTATATATACAGCAAGGTGGAGTTTGACAAAGAGACATCTCTTGAGAGAGATCGTGCTATGCAGGAGCAGTCGCCATATTTAATAAACACATCCCTTTTCTATGATAACGAAAAGTTAGGATTAAGTGCCGGAGTTCTTTATAACAGAATTGGTAAAAGAATAGTAGGTATAGGTAAAGCAGATACCGGGACCGGTGCAAGCGTTAATAATGAGATTCCCGACACTTATGAGCTTTCAAAAGATGTTATAGATATTACCTTAAGTAAAAAACTGGGTAAGAGAGTTGAACTTAAAGGTGGTGTTAAAGATATTCTAAACCAGAGTATTATTTTTCAGCAATATCCCGAATATATGGATTCAAACGGCGTACTGCAGCAGAGGAATCAGAACTCAAAAAGCTTTAAACCCGGCAGATACTTTACACTTGCACTACAGATAAAACTTTAATTACAGAAATAGAAACTAACAATTAAATGAATATGAAACAGTTTAAGAATTTAGCAATTTTACTGATCTCCTCAACCTCGTTATTTCTCACTTTATCTTGTGAAAAAGAGACAGTAACGCCAACACCCGACCCTACCGAGCAGATAATCTTTGAAGGAAATGTTATCGGTAACGGATCACAGGAGTTTGAGATCAAGGAGAGTCACACAATAAAGAGAGGGAAGTACCTTTTAAAAGGGTGGATATATATTACAGATGGGGCAACGCTTACTATTGAGCCGGGTACAATTATCAAAGGAGATAAGGATACCAAAGCGGCGCTTATTGTAGAGACCGGAGGTAAACTTATTGCACAGGGTAGTGAGAACGAACCAATAATCTTCACATCAAATCAACCTGTAGGCTCAAGAAAACCGGGTGACTGGGGCGGATTGGTAATTTGCGGGAAAGCAAAAAACAATAAAGGTGAGATGATAATTGAGGGAGGGCCTCGTTCTAAGCACGGCGGTAATAACGATGAGGATAACTCCGGAGTGATCTCCTATGTTAGAATTGAGTTTGCGGGATACCCTTTTAAGACTGACCAGGAGATAAATGGTCTTACAATGGGCTCTGTAGGCAGCGGAACAAAGATAGATCACGTCCAGGTATCCTACTCCAATGACGATGCCTTTGAGTGGTTCGGCGGCACTGTAAACTCAAAATATCTAATAGCCCTCAATAACTGGGATGATAGTTTTGATACCGATGCAGGATTCACCGGAAAGATTCAGTTTGGCCTGGTTGTTACAAATCCCAAGATTGCAGATATATCAAGAACCAACGGATTTGAGTCGGATAACAACTCTGATGCACCAAATCAGCAGCCAATAACAACCCCTGTTTTCTCAAATATTACCATTATCGGACCGGTTGGTCAAGATCCTGCATATTTGAACACAACAGCATATATTGACGGCGGTGTTTATAACCCTAATAACGGATCTAAGCTGGGTCAACATCAGGCTGCAATTCAGATTCGCAGAGGATCCAATCTTAGCCTCTTTAACTCTGTGGCAACAGGGTTTCCGGTTGGCATCGCAATATGCAACGACAAAGGTTCCCAGACCCAGCAAGCAGCAACAGCGGGTAACTTAAAATTCCAAAACAACTATTTTGCAGGGATGACAATATTGGGAACAGACAAAGATGGTTCGTACAAAGATGCCCTCTCAACCGACGCATCTGCAATTAATGAAGCGATTGAGTCATTCTCCTCTTCATTCTTCAAACAAGCTTCCAACAGTAACATAAATAACTCTTCAATTGCTTCACTACTGTTGAAGCTGCCGGCAAACCCTTCTGTAAACGGAAACTGGCTTCCAATGAACGGTAGTCCGCTACTCAATAAGAGCAATCTTTTTACCGATCCGAAAGTCTCAGTATCATTCTTTGATAAGGTAAATTTTATCGGTGCATTCCGTAGTGACGCTGCTGCAGACAACTGGACTCTCAAGTGGACAAATTTTGACCCGCAAAACGCAATTTACTAAAGAGAGATTTTAATTCTAAATAAAATCTAATCAATATACTATCCCGTGAAAATATTATTCACGGGATAGCTGTTTTCTAAATAAGTTTATTATATTTGCGAGGATAAAATAATCGTAATGGTCTTCGCCTCAATACTGAAAGATTTAAAATCGCTGATGTCGGTTTCATCAATTGATGAGATTGATATCAACTCATCTCATAAGGCCAATATCTACGCAGGAGCTTTAGGCACGCTCATTTTAACCCTCTTTCTGGCGCTTTTCATCTATTACGATCCAAACTACTACAGATACCCTATCTTCTTTATTCTGGCGCTTTTCCCTTTTCTGTGGAGTTGTCTCTTTTTTAGTGATAAAAAGCACCACTTCAGGTGTGCTATCACAATGTACCTGGTTTTTACAACATTTCTTGCAGTTATGTCTATACTCTTTTTCGGTAAAGAGCTAGGAATACACAACTATCATCTGGTGCTATCACTCCTGCCTCTAATATCTTTTAAAAGAGAGAGATGGATTACAATTGCCCTTATTCTTCTGCTCAATTTTGGCCTCTTTCTCTATATTCAACTGGTGTGGATACCAACTACGCCACTTCTGGTTTTCCCCAAGAGTCTTGAGAAAATTAACTTTCTCACCTCAATGATTCTTTTTGGGATGACTTTCACTATTTTAATTCTGGACAGGCAGATTATTGCACAGAAACACTTTATGCTAAGACATTTGGCTCAAGAGCTTAGCGTTAAAAACACAGAGTTGGAGAATGCAGTCGCAACAAAGGATAAATTCATATCCCTTATTGCTCACGATCTTAAAGGCCCTGTGGGTAATCTCTCAAATTTTCTTGAGCTGCTTTCAGATAAACTGACAACTCTAACCAAGGACGAGTTGTATGACTCTCTATATGTTTTGAAGACCTCATCCAGAAATACATACGATCTTCTCGAGAATTTGCTCAACTGGTCAAGAATTCAGACCGGAGATATAAGTTTCAGCCCTGTAAAGGGAGATCTATGTACAATTGTTTCCAATAATATTGAACTTTTCAAACCGATCTCATTTCGAAAAGGTATAACTCTGGAGTATAACCCAAATGGGCCTAATATTGTGAGCTACGACACCAATATGCTAAATACTGTTGTGAGAAACCTTCTCAACAATGCCGTAAAATATACTAACTCAGGTGGTAAGATAGTTGTAACTTGCAACAATAACAATGACAAAGCAGAAATTTACATAGAAGACAATGGCGTAGGTATGGATAGGGAGACCCTTGAGAATCTCTTTCGGCTGGACATTAAACGCTATCCATCTACAGGAACTGCGGGGGAGAGTGGTACAGGACTCGGTTTAATTATGTGTAATGAGTTTATTCACAGGCACGGCGGAGTAATTACAGCAGAAAGCACAAAGGGAAAGGGGAGTAAGTTCACCATCTCTCTCCCTATGAATAACTAGCGTTTAACTAGCCCGAGCTCTTTAGCCTTAAGCTCCATTAGCCCCTCTGCTTCATCTTTATCATTTCCAATTACTCCATCCAGGATAGCATTCTTAATGTACTCCTTTATTATTCCAATCTCTTTGCCCGGGTTGATGTCGTAAATCTCCATTATACGCTCACCGGTTACAGGATTGTGAAATTGTCTTATGGCATCCTTTGCCTCAACCTCAATAAGCTTCTCTCTGACAACCGAAAAATTACTTTTATGCTTTTTTACGGTATTCTCATTCTTTGATGTAATATCTGCTTCACACAGCAACATAAGGTCATCAATATCTTCGCCCGCATCAAAGAGGAGCCTTCTCACCGCCGAGTCACTCACCTCCTCTTGTACAAGAGCAATTGGTCTGAGATGAAGTTGAACCATCTTTTGTACATACTTCATCTTCTCATTCATAGGCATTTTGAGCTGATTGAAAATCTTAGGAATCATCTTTGCACCAACAAAATCGTGGCCGTGAAATGTCCATCCGATATTGGGCTCAAAGCATTTGGTTGCCGGTTTTGCAATGTCGTGCAGCAGGGCGGCCCAGAGAAGCCATAGATTATCAGTATGTTTGGCAAGGTTGTCAACCACCTGTAATGTGTGAGAAAAGTTATCTTTATGCCCCTTACCTTCGATGTTCTCTACCCCTTTAAGTAGTAAAAGCTGAGGCAGAATAAGCTCCAATAAACCGGTAGACTCAAGCAGACGAAACCCGACAGAGGGAATCGGAGAGAGAAGTATCTTATTAATCTCTTCATTAATCCTCTCGTGTGAAAGAATTTTGATTCTCTCCCGGTTTCTCTTGATTGACTCAAGTGATTCAGGTACTATGGAGAAAGAGAGCACAGATGCAAACCTTATTGCCCTGAGAATTCTCAGAGGGTCGTCACTATATGTTGTATCCGGCTCAAGAGGTGTTCTTATAAAGCCGTTTTCAAGATCTTTTATCCCGTTGAATGGGTCGGATAGCCTTCCATAATCCTCCTCTTGCAGGCTTAGAGCAAGTGCATTTATGGTAAAATCTCTTCTTAATTGATCATCTTCAAGTGATCCATCCTCAACAATAGGCTTTCTGGAGCTGGCCCTGTAGGACTCTTTGCGGGCACCCACAAATTCGATCTCCAGGTCGTGCCATTTTAACATTGCTGTACCAAAATTTTTGAAAACCGAAACGGTGGCACCAAGAGTGAGGGCTACCCTCTCGGCAAGCTCAATACCGCTCCCCTCAACAACAATATCAATATCTTTACTTTTTCTTTTGAGTAAAGAGTCCCTCACATATCCTCCAATTACAAAAGCTCTCACTCCTGATAACTGTGCCTCTTTGGAGATTATTTTGAATATCTTTTTTTTAAGAAAGGTCATTGTATTTTGGTATCTCAGTTAAAAATGTATACTTACCATCTGTCGGGTCAACTCTTCCCATAAATGTGTCCCGGCCGTTTGTAACCAACAGAAACTTAACTTTAAGTGCCAAATTATATCTTAAAACTTGCTCAAAGCTCTCCCGTGTAATCTTAACATCAGGAGACTTGCACTCTGCAATCATTATAGGGTTTGTCTCCCTGTCAAAGATAACAAGATCTCCCCTGTATTTTAATCTGTTTAATACCAGGGAGTATTCGCAACTCATAAGATGCAGAGGATATCCTAAATTTGAAGAGAGCTCTAGTATGAGTTGTTGCCGAACACCCTCCTCGGGAGTGAGTGCAACTCTCTTTCTTCTCACCGGGTCAAATATACTCTCTCTCATTCGGTAGTTAATTACCTCGCAAAGATATAAAATTTGCTCTGTTTACCCTTTTTGCATAAATTAGCCGACATATATTATGGGGAAAAAAGAGATTGATAACAGCATAAAGAGCTATCGAGAGATTCTCTCAGGCATAAAGGGGGGCTCCTTTAAACCCTTCTATCTGCTTATGGGTGAAGAGCCCTACTACTCAGATGTAATTATTGACGAGATAGCCCGCAACGCACTCACAGAAGATGAAAGAGGTTTTAACCAGCTTATTCTTTATGGATCTGATGTTACTGCTACGCAGGTTGTGGAGTCTGCTCGCAGATACCCAATGCTTGCATCGAGGCAGGTTGTTATAGTTAAGGAGGCGCAAATGATGGATCGTCTTGACGAACTTGAGTTCTACTTCCGTCAACCTATGCCAACAACTCTGCTGGTGGTATCACTAACAAACAAAAGTTTAGATAAACGCACAACACTATATAAAAGTGCGCTCTCTAACGGAGTTGTATTTGAATCATTCTCACTTCGTGACGATATGATCTTCTCCTGGATTGAGAGTTATATCAAATCCAAAGGTTACTCGATCTCTCCGGAGGCGGCTCTGCTTATGGGGGAGTATTGCGGTACAGAGCTCAGAAAACTGGTTCTGGAGTTGGATAAACTCCTTACAAATCTGCCTGATACCAGAAAAAAAAATAGATACGATAGAGATAGAAGAGAATATCGGGATAAGCAGGGAGTACAACGTATTTGAGTTAACAAAGGCAATTTCGTTTCGGGACAGTGTAAAAATCTTCAAGATAGTAAAGCACTTTGGCGCATCTCCCCGTCAGTTTCCTTTGGTTGTTACAATATCTGCTCTCTTTATGCACTTTTCAAGACTGTTGAAATATCACGCAATTCACGCTAACGGAGCTAAACCTTCAAGGGAGGAGATTGCTTCATACCTTGGCATTATGCCATATTTTATGCCGGAATATGACCACGCAGCCCGAAACTACCCGCTCATCAAATGTATGGAGGCCATCTCTTTAATTAGAAGATACGACTCAATGGGAAAGAGTTCACAAAGAGGTGAGGCAGAGGATGGAGATATTTTATTGGAGCTTGTATATAAAATCAGCCACTGATTTAAAAAATCAGTTAATCTACCACAACCCGTTCAACTCGCTGGGAAATCGATGTGAAGATTTCATAAGTTATTGTTTTAAGTACATTTGCAAGTTCACTAGGGTGTGGAGAATCTCCGAAAATTGTGACCTCGTCTCCCGGCGCTACATCAATACCGGTTACATCAATCATAAATGAGTCCATACAGATATTGCCAATTGTAGGGACGAGCGTACCATTAACCATAAACTTAATGGAACCTCTGGATAGGTGTCTGTCAATACCATCTGCATAACCAACAGGTATTGTGGCAATTTTCTTCCCTTCGCTGCCAACCACTCCGTGTCTGCCGTAACCGACAGTACCTCCCGTTGTCTGCTTCACCTGTATAACAGGAGCAACAAAAGATGCCGCAGGTTTTAATTTTTTGTCATCTACATAACTGGTGCCGTAAATACCAATGCCGAGCCGAACCATATCCATCTGTGCATAGGTAAATCTCTCAATGCCGGACGAGTTAAGAATGTGTCTCATAGGCATATATGAAAGTGAAGCTGTCATCTCATTTGCCATAGTGCAGAATGTCTCAATCTGCTCTCTGGTAAAGCTGTCGTGTTTAGCTTCATCTGCAGCAGCAAGATGTGAGAAAAATGATTTGATTTTAAGGGATGGGTTCTCTTTTATAACCTGCTTTAACTCAGAGAGCATTGTTATGTCAAACCCCACCCTCTGCATTCCTGTGTCAAATTTAATGTGTACAGGATAGTGGGAAATTGAAGCCCTCTTTAATGCTGCAGCCATATCTATTGCAGATTGAGTAGTTATGATGCTTGGTTCCAGGTGGTATTTAATGATTTCGTCAAAATTATCAACTCCGGGAGTAAGAACCATAATCGGCAATTTAATTCCGGCCTTTTTAAGCTTTATGCCCTCACAGGGGAACGCTACACCTAAGTAATCTGCACCAAATTCCTGAGATAATTTTGCAATTTCGACATCTCCTAACCCATATCCATTTGCCTTAACTAAGACTAGTAATTTTGTTGATGATGAGAGTTTTGAGCGAAAAAAGTTGAAATTGTGAAGTAGGTTTTTCTTGCTGATTCTTAGTTGAGCGTGTCTCATTATTTTTTAATTTTGGGGTAAAGTTAAGAATTGTTTAAAAAAATAACTTTCCATATTGAAAAACTTTTATACATTTGCCGCCATAAAATCAGTCTTAAACAAACCTATTAACATTATGAAAATTAAATCACTAATTGCAGTATTTGCTATTGTTACGGCAGTTGCATCTTGTGGCACTAAAGAGCGTTCACTCTCCGAGAGACTTTCTGGGGTGTGGAGCGGCTCAAATACAATTGAAATCACAATGACTGACTCAGTCGGAAGTGTTGTTATTCAGCAGCTATCTGCGCCAATTGAGATTGAATATCTTTCAGATTCTACTTTTACCGCAGTAATCTCTATTAACGATACTATACAAATTAAGATGGGAGGTATTGCAAATGTTACAGATTCTATTGCAACATTGAGTGGATCGATGGCTGCTAAAACTAATATGGATATTGTAGGTGAGATGAAAATTAATGCCGATGAATCACTTGCCTTTACCTACACAGGGACCTCTAATGAGGTGAACGTTATCCACAAAGGTACTGTAACAGCTGTTCGCAAGGTTAAATAGCTACAGTTTCTGCTCGGTAAGAGCATTAAAACAGTGGCGACAGATTGGTTCGTAGCTCTCTTTTTCTCCGAGCACAACCAATTTGTCGCTTTTTGTTAAGCGATGTGAGTGGTGAGCAAGATTACCACACCTTACACAGATGGCGTGTACTTTTGTAACATACTCCGAAACAGCCATTAAATTTGGCATAGGACCAAATGGTTTCCCCAGATAGTCCATATCAAGCCCGGCCACAATTACTCGTACACCATCTGCAGCCAATCTTTGGCAAACCTCAACTATTCCCGGATCAAAAAATTGCGCCTCATCAACCCCAACTACATCAACATTCACGGCATAGAGAAGAATGCTTGAGGATGACTCCACCGGAGTTGAACGAATCTTATTTGAGTCGTGAGATACAACATCTGCAAGGGAGTATCTTACATCCAGCATAGGCTTGAATATCTCTACTCTCTGATTGGCAAAGGTTGCTCTTTTAAGCCTCCTTATGAGCTCCTCTGTTTTCCCGGAGAACATAGAGCCGCAGATGACCTCAATCCATCCTGCTTTTTTTGCGCTTTCAAGAAACATTTTAATTACTTTTGTATATGATGCAAAGATAAAAAAGTTGAGATGCTAAACGCGAATAAAATTTCAGAAATTAAAATCATTATTGAGGGATTACTAAAAGATATTGAATCTCTGAATGAACTTCAGATGGTATCGCATATTAAGTGGGAGGAGGTGATGTTGAGCGTCTCTATGGTTACCCAAAAACTCACAACCTTAAGGGTTGAGCAGGAGAGGAATTATCTAAGGGAGTTAAAGGAGCAGGCGCAAAAAGCTGTTACCTCCAGAGACGAAGAGATAAGACTATTAACCCAGAGTATTGCAGAGCTTAAAAGGTCTCTTTCAGATGTGAATCTTAATCTGTCAAAGTCAATAGTTCCAAATCTCTTCACCTCAAAAGAGGTAACGAGCGTAACACTTAAGGCAGAGGAGCAGGAGGTTGTTCAGGAGCCGTTATATACCAGAGAGAGCTTCGTTGAACAGGCAGATGTTAACCCGGTTGTTGACGAGAGCAGTGAGGAGATAGAGTTTGAATTTCTTTCAGATACCAGACCTATAATAGATGCTGCAATGGGCACCACTCCTGAATGGATGAAGGATAATCCGGGACCAAGGGTTAATAACCTGCATATGGCAATAACACTTAACGATAAGCTCTTTTTTGTTAAGGAGTTGTTTATGGGTGATGAAGATCAGTTTCGTCTGAGTATTCAAAGGTTAAACGAGATGTCCTCTCTGGATGAGGCACTGGAATATACCAGAAGTGCCTTTACGGAGTGGGATGAGCAGAGCGCTGCTGTTTACAGGTTCTATATGATATTAAGAAGAAGATACGATGGCTAAGCTATATGTAGTACCCACCCCGATCGGTAATCTTGAGGATATAACACTCAGGGCAATTAGAGTACTTAAGGAGGTAGATCTTATCCTTGCCGAGGATACCCGTACCAGTTCATTTTTAATGAAAAAATATGATATCAGGGTACATATGGAGTCTCACCATAAATACAACGAACACAAGAGTGTAGAGAGAGTGGCAGAGAAGATTCTCAGTGGAATGAACATTGCTCTCATTAGCGACGCAGGTACTCCGGGAATATCAGACCCCGGTTTCCTTCTTGTAAGACAGTGTCGCGAAAGCGGGGTGGAGGTTGAAACGCTCCCCGGTGCAACTGCATTTGTTCCCGCTCTGGTAAACTCCGGGTTTCCTTGCGATAAATTCTGTTTCGAGGGCTTTTTGCCAATAAAAAAGGGTCGCACCAGCAGAATTAAAGAGTTGAGTGAAGAGAGCAGGACAATAATTTTTTATGAGTCTCCATATCGTCTGGTAAAAACGCTGACCCAACTTTCAGAATTTTTTGGCCTCGAAAGAGAGGCTTCCGTCTCACGCGAGATCTCAAAATTACACGAAGAGAACAGGCGTGGAACTCTGACAGAACTTATTGAGTGGTACACAAAAAAAGAGCCCAAAGGTGAAATTGTTATTGTCGTATCGGGTAAAATAAGATAACATTTAAATTATTAATTAGCAGGAGGTGAGAGATGAATTTGAGAGAGAGGCTTTCCAAAAGAGAGGCATCTGGTGCCCTTACACTTATTTGTGTAATATTGTTTATTCAAACAACAATTTTTCTTTTCAATAAAGACGATAAAGAGCCCCCTCCTAACTCCGGAGAGGTGTCGGCAACTTTAAAAACAGAACCGGTCAGGGGTGTCAATAGGGAGAGTGAGACAAAGATTGAGAACCAAAGTTCCGGTATTACTAAAAAAAACAGAAGTAACAAATCTGATCATAAGGAGATTACATCATTCACAAAAGGAGATCTCCCCCAACCCTTCTCCTTTGATCCAAATTTAGTAACTCACCAGGAGCTTGTAAAACTTGGTCTGACAAATGGCCAGGCCTCAGTTGTTTTAAAATACAGAGAGAGGGGTGGGGTATTTCGCAAGAGAGAAGATTTTAAGAGAATTTATGTACTTCCGGAAGGTTTTTATGAGAGGGTGAAGGAGTATATAGAGATAGAGGAGGCTCCAAATGTTAAACGAGTTAGTGATTCAGCAACTGAGAGCCAGAAAATTGATCTCAACAGTGCAGATTCACTTCAGCTTTTATCCCTTCCGGGAATTGGGCCATATTATGCAGGCAAGATTGTAGAGTTCAGAAAAAAGAGCGGCGGATTTGCATACTCTTCTCAAATAATGGATATTAAGGGGATAGACAGAGAGAGATTCAATATGACCAGCAGCTACATCTTTGTTGATACGTCAAAAATTCAGAAAAAAAATCTTGAGAGTATCTCTTTTGAAGAGCTCTCTGCAAACCCATACATTGGATCATATCTGGCCAGATCCATCGTCAGATTCAGGGAGAGTATACATCCACAAATCACCGACCTTGCTTCACTTCTGGTAAATAATATAATAAAACCGGAATTGTTGAAAATTCTTAACTATTATTTTCATTAACTTTTTGTAATATTGTATTTTTATTTCAAAAATCTAAATATTCAAGGATAAAATGGATGTTATAACCTGTCGCAATGTGGTTAAGAGGTTTAACCAGTTTACAGCTCTTGATAGTGTCTCTCTATCAGTGCCAAAGGGTAAAATTTTCGGATTGCTCGGTCCAAACGGAGCAGGCAAGACAACCCTTATCCGGATAATGAATCAGATAACAATACCTGACTCGGGAGAGGTGCTCTTTAACGGAGCCCCTATTAAAAAAAACGATATCGCCTATATTGGTTATCTTCCGGAAGAGAGAGGTCTTTATAAGAAGATGAAGGTGGGAGAGCAGGCTCTCTATCTGGCCCGCCTAAAAGGGATGAGCCAACAGGATGCAAATAAACAACTTAAAGAGTGGTTCATAAAATTTGGTATACAGGCTTGGTGGAACAAGAAGGTTGAGGAGCTCTCAAAAGGTATGGCACAAAAGGTACAATTTATTACAACTGTGCTACATAAGCCTTCGCTGTTAATTTTAGACGAACCATTCAGCGGGTTTGACCCGGTCAATGTACAGCTAATAAGAAATGAGTTGCTGGATATGAAAGAGAAGGGTGCCTCAATTATACTCTCCACGCATAATATGGAGTCTGTAGAGGAGCTATGTGACAATATTGCATTGATTAATAAAGCCAAACTCATAATTACCGGAGAGCTGGACGAGATACGCCGTAACCACGGTAAAAATGAGGTGGAGGTAATCTATCGTGCAGCAGAGCCATTTCATTTTGCCGGTATACCTCTGATAACTCTTTCGGAACAGAGTGAAACCAGACAGGGATACAGAGCTGTTCTGGGGGTTAAAAAAGAGGCCTGCTCTTCTGAGATACTGAGAGAGCTTCTTACAAAAATTGATATACTCTCATACAGAGAGTTGATTCCCAGAATGAACGATATTTTTATTAAATTGGTTAGCTAAGGAGGGCACATTATGAGTACAAACAAACTTTCCCTTATTATTACACGCGAATTTCTTATCCGTGTTAAAAAAAGGTCTTTTATAATAATGACAATTCTGACCCCAATTTTTATTGCGGCTCTTATTGTACTCCCATCCCTGATTATGACCCTGTCGTCGGGTAAGAAAGATCAAACTATTCTGGTTGTAGACAGGTCTGAAATTTGCCAGCCATTCTTTAAAAACAGTGAAGAGTTCAACTATAAGTTTGACCCAACTGCAAATGTAGAGAGTATTAAGAAAGATTTTCCCGCAACTCTTTTTGCAATGGTAGAGATATCTGCTCCGGATTCAATGATGAATGTCTCTGTGAGCGCTCACTCACCTAAGCAACTCAATATGGATGCCAAGAATCAGATTGAGCGTTTTGTGCAGAAAGCTCTGGAGGACTCAAAGTTGAAAAGATATAACATAGAGAATCTGGATCAGATACTAAAGGATGTTAGGACAGAAGTGTCTGTAAAAACATTTACCATTACAGAGGAGGGTGACGAAAAATTGGGAATGGTAGAGATTTATATGGGCATATCCTATCTGTTGAGCTTCTTTATCTATATGTTCATATTTATGTTTGGCTCAATGGTTATGCGTGGGGTGATTGAGGAGAAGACGAACAGGATTGTAGAGGTTATTATCTCATCCGTGAAGCCTTTTCAGCTTATGTTGGGCAAGATTTTAGGGGTTGGAAGTGTTGCCTTGTTACAGTTTTTTATATGGATATTACTCACTGCCGGAATAATTTTCGGTGTGCAGGCGATTATCGGAATGGATAAAATCACTCAGGGAAGCGAGATGGCACAGCAGCTATCGGCAGTACAGGCTTCCGGAGAGTTAAACAATGTAATGGCAGCAATGCCTAAAGACGGTTCGCCAATGGGGGATATTATGAATGCACTCTCTGCTGTTCCGGTGACATCTATTTTAATCTCATTTATGCTCTATTTTTTACTTGGATATCTGCTCTATGCAGCTATGTTCTCGGCAGTAGGTTCTGCGGTAGATAATGAGGCAGACACACAGCAGCTCATACTCCCTGTTACTCTTCCACTTATAATAGGACTCTTTATAATGGTACATACATTCCAGCATCCGGACAGCTCACTCTCATTCTGGGGCTCAATGATTCCATTTACATCACCTATGGTGATGATGGCCAGAGTGCCTTTTGGGGTTCCATTATGGGAACTTGCACTTTCAATCGGATTGCTAATCGGTACATTCCTTTTAATGACATATCTCTCTGCAAAGATTTACAGAGTGGGGATATTGATGTACGGAAAAAAAGCAAGCTGGAGAGAGATTATTAAGTGGCTTCGCTACTAGAGAAGTCGCCAGATACACAATTAGGGATTTATTATTTATCATAGCCGTTTAACCGGCTTAAATCTTTGAAAGGATGAAAAGAGTATCATTGAAATACCTGTTAATATTTCTGCTTTTACCTTCGGTGCTCCTTTCCCAGGAGTTTAATTTCAGCTACAGGGTATCCAGAGTACTTATGGACTCTACCTGGGAGAGAGGCAACGAGCCTGTTGTTGCTGGGATAATTGAGTTTTATAAACCCGAGATGGACAGATTGATGCAACAGGTTATAGGGGTTTCCGATGCCGAAATGCGATCGGGAAGGCCGGAATCTCTGCTCTCTAACTTTGCCGTAGATGCACTTCTTGAGTATAGCCGTAAGGTTAGCTCAGGAAAAGTAGATTTCTCGCTTACCAATTTCGGAGGTCTCAGAGCTGCTCTCCCAAAAGGAGATATAAGGAGATACGACATCTTTTCCATCTTTCCTTTTGAAAATTATGTTGTTATACTTGATCTTCCGGGCAGTTCGGTAAGAGCTCTTTTTGACTCTTTTGCCAGAAATCGTGTGGAGGCTTTCTCCTGGAATATTCAGCTTGAGATTAGAGCCGGAGCCCTTAAGGATGTGCTCATTGACGGAGAGCAGATAGATGACTCCAGAATTTACAGGGTTGCCACAATTGACTTTCTGATGAGCGGAGGAGACAATGTTATAGCTTTAAAGGATGCAGTTGCTGTTGAGCAAACAGGAGTTCTTATAAGGGATGTTATGATTAGTCATATTGAAAAACTGACTCAATCCAAAAAGAGGGTTACCTCTTCTATTTCAAACAGAGTAAGAGTAGAAGATTAAAAAAGGGATATTATGAAACACTCCATAAAATATTTTAAGCTGATTCTGCTGTTACTTTTTGTATCGGCAGCCTCTGTAATTTACGGTCAGGATCTTGTTATTCTACATACAAATGATGTACATAGTAACATTGAACCCCTCACAAGCGGACGCAACGCCGGATTTGCCGGTTTTCAAAGAAGAGCCAATTATATAAAAACCATAAGGGAGAGCCATCCTAATGTTCTTCTACTGGATGCCGGAGATTATAATCAGGGAACTCCATATTATACGTTATTCAAAGGCAAGATGGAGGTAATGCTCTATAATGCAATGGGCTATGATGCAGTTTCTCTCGGTAATCACGAATTTGACGATGGTCAGAAAGCATTGGCAGAGAGATTAAAGGAGGCAGAGTATGTTACCCTGTGTGCAAACTACGATCTCTCTAAAAGTCCTCTAAAAGATATTGTTAAACCATATACCATAATCGAGAGAGGCGGGAAAAAAATAGGAATAATTGGGGTGTTGCTGGAGCTTAAGGGTTATGTGCCGGAGAGCGCAAGGGAGGGTATTGTCTATAAAAACCCGGTTAGTATTGTAAATAAACTAGCAAAGACTCTTCGCAAAAGAGATAAATGCGATCTTATAATTGTATTAAGCCACCTTGGCTACGATGATGGATCAAAAGAGAATCCTTCAGATATGGATTTGGCTGCAAGATCTCGGAATGTGGATATAATAATAGGGGGCCACTCCCATACATTTTTGGAGCAGCCCTCTATTGTTAATAACCTATCCGGTAAAGGAGTAATAGTCAATCAGACAGGCGCACTGGGCGTCTATGTGGGAAGGATTGATATTACTTTTTAGGTTCCGTATATTTATATCGCTTAATTTTGTGGGTAGCAGTCTTCTCAAATTGCTCCGGGTGATCGTGTACCGAAGATATCTTTGAGAACTTGTTAACACGAGAGTTTACATACTCCGAGATCTCCTTTTTTATCTGCTCAAGCTTCTCGTTAAAAGCTTTGATAACCTCCTCCTTCTTCTCGTCATAGGTGTGCATCAGTTCATCTTTGGTTTTGCTGAAATTCTCTTTTGTCTCGTAGTAGGCTGCAATTGCCTCCTCTTTTGCCTCTTTGAGAGCTTTTATCCGATCTGGATTTAGATAGACCCTTGCCACCAGTTTGCCCTTACTCTCTGTAACCACAGATTCTGAAACCATCCAGTGACCATTAATGATAGATTCAATCTCTTCCGGATAGATATTTTCGCCACTTGGGCCCAGAATCATATTACTTACCCGACCTTTAATATATAACCGACCCTCTTTGTCTATTATTCCGAGATCTTTTGTCCTGAACCATCCGTCCGATGTAAAAGCCTGCTCTGTTGCTTGTGGATTCTTGTAGTATCCGACCATTACATTAGGCCCTTTTGCCACAATCTCACCCTCTCCTGTCTCGGGGTTGGGGTTGTCTATCCTTAGTGTTACTCCGTGTACTGCCGGGCCTGTAGATTGCCACTTTACATTGTCAGGAATTGCTCCCGCCAATAGCGGTGATGTCTCGGTCAAGCCGTAGCCTATCGCATAGGGGAATTTCGCTTCAAAAAGAAATCTCTCTACCACTCCATCGAGTTTTGCTCCACCTATACCAAAAAACCTTAACCTTCCCCCGAAGGTCTCCATAAGTTTTTTACCCGCAACCCTGTTTAGAAGTTTTCTTCCCGGTGTGGTTTTATATAGAGCTCTGGTTATAGGGCTGGCGTTGAATTTCGGAAGGACGGTGTTTTTATAAATTTTCTCAATAATCATAGGTACACTCAATATTGTGGTCGGCCTCACATCCTTTAGTGCTTTGAGCAATATTGTGGGGGTAGGGGCCTTCTCAATATAGTATACAGAGGAACCACTTACCATTGGAAGCATCATACATAAGCTGCACTCAAGTGTGTGAGAGAGAGGAAGCAGGGAGAGCCATATATCCCACTCGAAACCCGGCCTTAAAAGTGATGCAGAGTATAAGTGAGAGCTCAGATTCTTGTGAGTTAGCATAACTCCTTTTGAATTTCCGGTTGTGCCGGAAGTGTAGATTATTGAAGCAAGATCCTCCTCCCTCGGAGAGATAGCCTCTCCTCGCACCGGGTTCTCTTTCGCCTTTAAAACCTCTAATGTATCCAGAATCACAACAATATTCATTTTATCTAAAAGATCCTGAGGAACTTTGTATAGTAGTCTGTTAGATACGAAAAGGGCATTTGACTCGGAGTGCTCAATCACATTACGAATCTCAAATTCAGAGAAATCCGGAAGCATTGGCACGACTACCCTGCCAAAGGCAGTCACAGAAAAATAGGCCACCGGCCAATTGGGCATATTCTGGCTAAGAATTCCTATTTTATCACCCGGCTTTATTCCGTTGGCCGTTAAAAGCTCAGAAACCTTCTCCGTTTTATCCCCAAATTGTTCGTAAGTGTAAGAATCTCCGTTGATATATGAAAAGGAGGTATTGTTCTTGAAATTTGCTGTACTATAAGTATATAAATCTCTTAATGTGTTGAATTCAGGTATATTTCCCATTATAAAAAATTAAACATTAGTGTAATTATTACAATAATCATTCCAAATCATTTCCGGGTGTAAAATTCCTTGGATGTTTACCAACAACTCCCTTATCTTTATACCATTGTCTTATTCTTTTAAGATCTGCCTGAGGGTCATCCGTTAGTTCAATCTTTTCACCTCTGCCAACCTCCTTTTTACCCCAGTCAAAGTATCCCAGGTATACAGGAATATCGGCAGCTTTTGCTATAGTGTGAAACCCTGCTTTCCATCTCTGGGTAGGCTTTCTGGTACCCTCGGGAGCAATTGCAAGGTGGAGTACCTCTCTGGTTCGAAACTCTTCAATCAGCTGAAGGGTTGTAGATGCCCCTTTTTTTCTGTCAACCGGAACTCCTCCCATTGCTCGTACAACAGGACCCAGCGGCCCCCAAAAAAGGCTCTTCTTAACCATTACGCTGGCAGTTCTTCCCATTGAGTTGTAGTATAGGAATGAGATGACAAAATCCCAACTGGAGGTGTGAGGTACACCCAAAATTATACACTTAGGTTCGGGTACGGGTGGTTCCATAGTTTTCCAGCCCATTATCCAAAGGAGAAATCTAGAGATATACTTCATCATTATCGCTGTTAGTTGATACAAAGTTATGAATAATCGGCACTAATTAGATAAACAGAGACATATTTGCCTCTTCGCTTCTCTCCAAATAGGTTGCCACTCCTGCAAAATTAACACCTTCCATCAACTCCTGCTCTTGTATACCCATAACATCCATACTCATTTTACAAGCGATAAACTCAATTCCGTTCTCTTTGGCTTGCTCAATAAGTGATTCAAGAGAGTCTATCCTCTTTTTGCGCATCACCATTCTCATAATGGAGCCTCCCAATCCGAACATATTCATCTTGGAGAGCTTAAGTGATGACGAACCTTTTGGCAGTAAAAATCCAAACGCCTTACCGATAAAATCTTTCTCACTCTTTCCGGGATTAGCTCGTTTAATCACATTCAATCCCCAGAATGTAAAGAACATTGTCACCTTTTTGCCCATAGAGGCAGCGCCGTTTGCTATAACAAAAGCGGCAAGAGCTTTATCCATATCGTCACTGAAGACTACGATGGTCTTATTATCGGATGTTATGCCGGATGGATATCTGCAGGCAGATGCACTATCTCCCTTTTCGATTCTGGCTGTTATGACTCCTCTTGAGTTCTCAACGGAGATAAGTTTTGCACCGGTGATGTTACACCAGGATGCCACATCTTTTCCGAATGCCTGATCTGTTGCTTTGATCTCAAGTCTTTCGCCCGTACTGAGGGTGTCATATCCCTTTTTCAACTGCATAATGGGTCCCGGACATTGAAGTCCGCAGGCATCCACAAGCAGGGCATTACTATTATCTTCATTAGCAAGAAGATCGTCTGAGCCTATTCGTCCCGCAAAATATTGTTTAACGGATACATTCTCAGTCGCTATGGAGTATGTCTTATATCCACCGGATAGGTTGAAAATATTATTAAAGCCATTTTGGAGCAATATCCTGTATGCGACATAACCGCGCAGACCAACAGCGCAATATATGATCACACGCTTATCCTTTGGAACCTCGGCTACTCTGTTACGAATCTCGTCCACCGGAATATTCACTGCTCCGGTTATTGAGCCCAGTAGAAACTCCTCAGGTGTGCGTACATCCAGAAGAAAGTCTTTTAATGGGTCAGACTTTACGACATCTCTCCAGGATATGATTTTAACCCTCTCTTTTAATATACTATCTGCAACAAATCCAGCCATATTAACAGGATCTTTTGCAGATGAGTATGGCGGAGCATATGCGTGCTCAATCTCCATCAGATCATAAATGGTCCCTTTTGCCTTAACTACCTGGGCAAACATCTCAATTCTTTTATCTACTCCGTCAAAACCTACCACCTGAGCACCATAAAGACGACCATCCACCGGTGAGAACTGAATCTTCACAGAGAGTGGGAGGGCATTTGGATAATAACCTGCGTGTGAAGAGGAGTGAGTGTAGGAGGCTATATAATCTATTCCCTCTCTCTTTAACCACCTTCCACTGGCGCCGGTTGAGGCTACCGTAAGGTCAAACACCTTTGCTATCCCTGTCCCTATACTACCTTCGTACTTAAATTTATTGCCATATACTATATTATCGGCAACTATTCTTCCCTGCTTGTTTGCAGGACCTGCAAGCGGGATAAGAACAGGCTTATTGATAACCGGATGAATAACCTCGACTGCGTCTCCGAGAGCGTAAATATCAGAATCTGAAGTCTGCATAAAGTCATTTACTTTAATACCTCCTGTTGTTCCGATTTCAAGACCACACTCCTTTGCAAGTTTTGTTTCCGGGCGAACACCAATACTCCATATCACTATCTCTCCCTCAAGGACATTTCCACTCTTGAGCACAACTCCCACCTTGTTTCCTCTCTCTTCAAATCTCTCCACAGCGTCACTAAGGTGTAGCCCAATCCCTTTCGTCCTGAGTTCGGAGTGGATTATTGTGGCCATTGAGAGGTCAAGGTGAGACATCACTTGATCTGACATCTCTACTACCTCTATATCAAAACCGAGACCGTGCAGATTCTCTGCCATCTCCAAACCGATAAACCCTGCACCGACAACAATTGCTCTGTTTACCTCTTTAATAGTTACAAATTTTTTGATTTTATCTGTATCGGGGACATTTCTTAGGGTAAAGATATTGGGGTTATTTATTCCCTCAATCTTTGGCTTAATGGGCTCTGCTCCGGGAGAGAGTATAAGTTTATCATAACTCTCAATATACCTGCTTCCCTTTTCAATATTGTAAACCTCTACACTCTTCTCTTTTGGATTTATTCTCTCCACCTCAGATTTAACCCGGATATCAATATTGTAACGACTTCTAAACCCCTGTGCTGTCTGCACAAAAAGAGCATCACGACTGGCAATTGTCTCCCCGATATAATATGGTAAACCGCAATTTGCGTAGGAGACATACTCTCCTCTCTCAAAGAGAACAATCTCTGCATTTTCGTCGTTTCTTCTCAATCTGGCTGCAACAGTTGCTCCACCTGCAACCCCTCCGATAATAACATATTTCATTGTCTGGTTCTTATTAATTTGTCAATTTTTTTCGACCACAAAGAAAGTCAATTTTATTCATTTATCAAAATATTTTCTATTGGAAATTTGTTTCATACGAAATAATATCTATTTTTGTAAAAATTTACTTTTAATACATATATGATGAAAATTTTAAAAATTATATTTCCTCTTATTTTAGCCGTTGTAGCCGTCACTTCTTGCGGTTCTAGGGCCACAGATAACAAAAATAAGCAGTCAGACGATTCGCAAAAGAGAGCTGTAATTACTATTACAACTGATGAATTTGTGAAAAAAGTGGCAGATTTCAAATCTAACTCCCAAGAGTGGAAGTACCTGGGAGATAAACCTGCAATTTTGGATTTCTATGCAGATTGGTGTGTCTACTGTAAAAAACTATCACCGGTACTTGAAGAGCTTGCCAAAGAGTATCAAGGGAAGATATACATATATAAAATTGACACCGAAAAAGAGAGAGAGATTGCAGCAGCTTTTGGAATCAGAGCACTGCCTACTCTACTCTTTATCCCTATGAATCAGGACCCTCAGATTGCCCAGGGGGCCGTTCCCAAAGATGAACTTAAAAAAATAATTGACTCTCTGTTATTAAAATAGTTACAAATGAAAAAACTTTGCGTAATAAGAGACATTTGTCGCTCAATAAGTGACTTTGAGAGCGAATTTCAAAAAACACACAACCTTTGTCTAAACGAGGGGATGGTTTTGTGCTCTCTTAAGCAGGCGAGACTCTCATCGGGAGAGATAGCTAAACAGATAAATCTTACCTGTTCCAACACCTCAAAATTAATCCGATCTATTGAGGATAAGGGTCTTATCAAGAGAGTGCTTGGAGAGGAGGATAAGAGGCAGATGTACTTTTCGTTGACTCAAAAGGGAATTTCAAAATTGGCAGAGATAGAGGAGGATAAAATAAAACTTACAGGGCCACTATCAAAATTGGCCGAATAACAAATTAAAATAACGAATATGTTTATAGAAAATACTAGCAAATATGATTTTACGGAGACAGCACAGAGACTAAACGATGCTGTTCTTGCAGGAGGATGGACTCTTCTAGCGATTCACGACTTGAAGGATACACTTCATAAAAAGGGGTTTGAAGTTCTCCCGGTAAGGGTTTTTGAGGTTTGCAAAGGATCTCTTTCGGTGAAAATGCTCGAACGGGAAAAATATAGCATCTAAACCACCTTCATCCCCAGAAGGATTTCGGTCTATGAAACATCCCAGGGCGTCACGAAGATCTCCCGTCTCAACGCGGCAATAATGGCCAAGGAGTATGGAGGTATTGTTGAGGAGGTTATGGGAGCTGCCTTTGAACAGATGGAGATGATACTGGAACCTTTAATCATAAAACAATAAGCGATGAAAAATTTTTTACTGTTAAGCAAATCAACAACAGAAGAATTAAGTTCAGTGGCACTACTTTTTTTAAGAGTTGCGGTAGGATTCCTTATGATTACCCACGGCTGGGGAAAGTTACAGAACTTTGAAGCAATCTCTGCAGCATTTCCGGATCCATTGGGAGTGGGGATAAAAAACTCTTTAATGTTGGCAATCGGTGCCGAATTTTTTGCCTCCCTGTTCC
>Ga0351856_1021_pt1 | contig 35902 bp, 26 predicted proteins | sample BONcelHFGM3001D8_FD_206798 | JGI IMG/M metagenome (GOLD analysis project Ga0351856, IMG submission 206798) | Enriched cells from coal bed in the Powder River Basin, Montana, United States - BONCAT cells FGM rep2 HSBNCT.FGM.300.1.D8 ... | reverse complement strand
AATATTAAATGAACGTTATAAAATAAGGGAATGTATATGTTCCCATGAGTTTTCCAATATATATACTGCTGAAGACATAACAGAAAATAAAGAGATAATTGTAAAAGAATTATTGAATGAAGCTATTGATGATAAATACAGGCATGACGCTTTAGAGAAATTCCACAGTGAAGTTTCAATCTATAAAAAAATCAGACATAAACATATTGCTTCAATTATTGATTCCTTCTCTGTTGAAAATGAAGTAATTTACAAAGAAAACAAGCAGTTTATCATAATGGAATATGTAAAAGGCAGGACCATAAAAGAGATAAAGAATGGAAAAGAGGATATATCTGCAGAGCTTCTTGCCTCATGGGTGGAACAGATATGCAATGTCCTTATTTTCTTTAATGAAGGTGAAGATAAGCTGCTATTTTATTATCTTTCACCTGAACATATAATAATAACAGAAGAAAATGAAGTAAAATTAATAAATTTCGGCCTGGGCAGATTTTTTAGAAAAGGACCTTTTGTGAGTAACCAGTATATGGGTATTCCCGGTTATGCATCTCCTGAACAGTATGGCATAAAGGGAATAGACAGTAGATCTGACATGTTCGGCCTCGGTGCCATTATTTATTATATACTTACAGAAGATGATCCTTCATCCCATCCTCTCTCATTTTCTCCTGTAAAGACCTTTAGCCCTGCTGTTTCAAATGAATGTGCAAGATTTGTTTCCCGGTGTCTTCAGATGAAACCTGAGGACAGATTTGAAAATTTCCTGGCATTTAAAGAAAAATTTGCTTCTCTGAAAATCTTTGAGTCTCAAATATCTACAGATATGATCAAAAAGAAAAAGAAGGAAGAAATAGTATTTGAAACAAAGGTTTTAAAACCTGTAGGTAAAGAAGCCAGGGGACTGTGGGATAAATTATCATGGACAGCGGAAAAATATATTCCTGCTCACAGGAGGGGCTATGCTTTAGTTGGAGTATTTATTGTAGCCATTACAGTGTTTTTAATCAATCATTATATTAATTCCGGTGTTAAACTGCCTGATTCCGTAATATATGTATCTCATATTAACTCGGATTCCTTGATTATTATGGATAAAAGTAAAAAATCAATATTAAAAAAACTGGGTACAGGCGAATGTATAAGTAATATGTTATTTTATAATAATAAAATATATATTGGCGGGCCTGTTCTAAATCTTATAAAAATTGATGCGGAAAAAGGTGAGGTAGAGGATAATATAAAGGTATCTTCCAGTATTTTAGAAATGGTTATCACGAAGGACGGCAGAACTATTTATGGTACTGCTACTGTTGACGGAAAGGTAATAAAAATTATACCTGCAACAAAAAGTGTATCTTCTTCTATTATGGTAGGAGAAGCTCCTACTGGACTCTCATTATCGGATAATGAGCATTTTCTGTATGTAGCCAATTTTAAATCTAATAATATCAGTATAATAGATACAACAGATAATACTATTGCAGGAACCATAGAAAATGCAGGTAAAAATCCGAAAAAACTTCTTTTAATACCAGGAAAGAATTTACTTTATTGTCTGAACTGGGGTTCCGATGATATTACTGTTATAAATACTGCCAATAATACTATAAATAAAAGGATAAATGTGGGAAAATCTCCTAATGATATGGTTTTATTACCTGATAACAAAACAGTTTATGTCTCTAACGGTAAATCCCAGTCTATTTCTATAATAGATACTGATAAGGAAAAAACTATATCCGAAATAAATCTTCCCGGTTATCCGAATTATCTCAGATTATCAGCAGATAAAAAACAAGTTTTTTCATCTGTTTCAAGTATTAATAAAGAGGATAATAAAATTATTATCCTGGACCCTGTAAATAACGAGATTAAAGATGAAATTCCTCTGGAAAAATATGCCTTTTCTTTAATGGAGATAAAACTGAACTGATAATAAAATTCTATTCCTGACTCATTTGAAATAAAAAACAGGTGAGAATTCTCACCTGTTTTTTATATTAAAATTTTAGACCTTTTTCTGAACAGGTTTTACAGATTTATATATGACTGTGCCAATAATAAGAGCAGATATTATTGTATACCAGAGTAATGTATTACCTGGCGTAACTGTTTTATTGGCAGGTGTATTCACCATGGCTACTGTCTGCCCGTCAGTCATATTCTGTCCGCCAGTCTGTCCTTGAGTCATATTCTGTCCCCCTGTCTGATGCTGGCCCCCTGTTATGTTGCCTGATTTATTACCAAGGATTTCTGCCATATCTAATGGAAGTTCTTTTTCGGAAGAGGTTTTATCTTTTTTTGTAGTGCTACTCTCTTCACTTATGCCAAGGGCTTTCATTTCTTCAGGTAAATTTTCCCTTCCTGCATAAATTACCTTGCAGTTTTGAAGTCCGGGAGGCAGCTCTGATTGATTGTTTAAATCCAGAACAGGTTGTTCCAAAGGTTTTTCTACAATAATCTCACCTGTCTCCTTTATTTCTTTTACAATCTGAATTGCCATGGCAGTAGATGATAATAATATAAAGCAAAAAAGTAAAAGTAAAAATATTCTCATTTATTTCTGTTGCCTCCCTTTTATTCTATCCAGTTAATAAATTCCATATGTTCAGTCTGCGGCATAATTATACTGTTCTTGCGGAGTGATTCTCCGCCTCCTGCTATTCTGTCATCATGATTTATAGGACAGGATGCACCGGAGCTAATAGTGGTACTCTCTATTCTTGTTATGAGACATCCATTCAGAGGCCCTTCCAGATAGCCTCCCCACATATGATTTGTATAGGTAAGGGCATCCAGTCTGTATACTCCTTTTTTATCTGGAGGATTATATCCCTTGAAAAGGCTGGAATAATCCATGTTTTTTCCTTCGAAATCAACATTTCCTCCCCACTGTGACGGAATAAAACTCAGGGCTTCATCCCATTTTTTATCCTTTGATCTTATAGCAGAAGCATCACTGTCCGAATAGGCAATTATATCTGTTATATCTAAAGAACTGTCATATACACCGTCACTGTCAAGGTCTTCTCCCGAACCGGGAATAACAGATTTTTTTTGATTATCTGTCCAGGAATTATAGTTACCATTTGGAAAATCTTCATCGAGTATTTCAAATCTTTGACCTGTTGCAGGATTTATGGCATAAAGTCCGGGATTGTTCGGATCCTCTGGAGGAGGATTTTCTGATGTGTAAAAATTCACATCCCACTGGTTGTTTGTTTCAGTCCTATACTCACTGTCTACATATTGATTATCTTTATTTTTAACCTTGGATTTTCTGGTATTTGGAACCTGATCAATGCCGAGACTGGATTCGTTTGATTCGTTCAGATTGACCTTTTCATTTATTTTTTTACCGTTTTCATCTACAATCTTTATAGTTCCTGTCATAAATGAGGCATCACTCATATCATTATTCAGTAATGATGCCATGTTATCTCTTATCCCTTTCTGACTCATATCACCGACACAGATACTTCCGTTAGCAAAAAGCCCCAGGAGATCTTTTGCCCCTTCTTTGTCTGCACGATCCGGTAAATTTGATTTCATCCAGTTTTCCTGATTTTCCTCTCCCTCTGCCATTGTTTGAGGACACTCTGTACCATAGCTGTTGTCACTGTCGTTATTACCGGAAAAACCTCTGTATCCTGCCAGGGTATCTGAATTTGAGTTGCCTGACGATTTTGACGGTTTGTCTTTATATTCTACACCTCCCATAACATATATGTTCCTCCCTGAATAGATAGAACCTGAACCGTCTATTATGCCTTTAATAGCTACATTTTCTTTTACTACAACAGTACCGTAAACCTTTACAGGATGGGAAGAATCCGGAGAAGCAATCACTATATTTTCCCTTTCCCCTTTTTTCCATTGCTTGTTATCCAGATAATAACCTGTGCTGTTCTTATTACCATTGATGTCATCACCATATACCGAGTCGCATATTTTAATATATTCTCCGCCATTATCTACTGTTCTTTCTGCTCCTCCACTATTATCGTATAAAACTGTGCCGGCCGGTACCCAGCAGTATATTCCATATTTTTCATTTTTTCCGAGAGCTTTCGTTTCTTCTTTCTTTGCGAAATTTTCATAATAAGTTGAAGCAGCCAGGCTTGGCATGGGGATAACACTCATATTACCATTTTGATTGGCATGTCTCGGATATATGTCATTGTAATCATTGTAATTGAGGTCCTTAAAGCCCTGTACTGAAAAGAGACCTCCGTCATCTCTTTTTACAATAAGATCAACATCTTTGCATTCTTTATATCTGTCTCCTCCGGCAATATAAGGTCCGTCAACACTTAACCATCCATTTGTTCCCATACTTCCGCCGTTTCTGATGGCACCTTCATGCCAGGCAAAATTATTGGAAAAATAGGCAAAGTCCAGCAGCTGACTGCCTGTAAGATAGTATTTTACATCTGCAACGATTTTTCTATCTAAATGTTTATCATCATTTTTTCTGCCATAATAGCTTCTCCCTGTTGAAGTAATCCTCACTACAACCTGAGAATCATTTGATTGAGCAGTGAGTGGTTCTATAACAACACGATATTCACAGTCTCCGAAATTTAATTCTTCCGGATAATACTTGCCTGTATTGTTAAAGTCGTCATATCTGCCCTGTACTTCTTCTAAAAAATTTTGCATTTTATCTGCAGTAATACCACTGGTTTTAAAGGATTCCCACAGGTAAAGGCTTGCATCTTCAATGCCTGCGTCTGCTGCATAATAGGCTTTTTTTGATAAAGAAGCCTGCTGAGAGTGTGTATTCAGAGAAAGAGTGGTATAGATGAGGGCCCATGATAACAGGGATAGAACCAGGATTACAATCATGGTGAGAAGTAAGAAGCTGCCTTTTTGTTTCTTTTTAATTATTTTCATTATTATCCTCCCTTTGAAATAATTTACATATCTATCTGTGATTTATATCCGTCAAGAACATAAGTTTTATCTTTTGTATATTTTCCATAGGCATTTTCTTCATTCCAGGTAATCTGCACCTTTATATGGATAAGATTTTTATCTTTTTCCTGGAAGGAAGCACTGAATTTGTAACCTTCAAATTTATTCTTACCTGTGTCCTCCAGTGGATTTTGTTCCATCATGGCATCTGGTATGGCATAATCTTCCAGCAGTATCTTATAGCTCATACTTTTAATTGTTTCCATTTTTGACTGGGCCTGCTGTATTACAAAAATTCTGTTTCCCATAGCCTGTATGTGGGCAGTAGCAAAAGGATAGACTCCTGCCACTGCTACAAGACTTGATCCCATTAAAGCAATACCTACGAGTATTTCAATAAGCGAATAACCTGCTGTTTTTCTTTTTTTTAACAAAATTTTTCACCTCCCCCGCTTATCTATAAAATTATCTGTAAAATAATATTCGAAAAAAATATCCTCTTTCTTCGGGATTACAGGATTATAGTTCTTTTGGACTATAGCAATATCATTCTTTGGGACTATAGCAATATCCTCCCTCTGGACTATATATTTTTTAAAAAAAGAGTAATTCTTCTATTTTAAAAAAAGCATAACTCTTCTATTATAGAAAAAATAAAAAAAAAATCAATAGTTTATAGAAAAAATTAAAAATAGACTTAACTTATTACAATAAATGGATTATAATATATTTCTCTTAAAAAAATTTTTTTGTAAAAATTAAGGAGGAAGGGAAAATGATTAAGAAAAGAAAATTATTACTGGCTATATCACTTGTTGAAATGATGGTGGCACTTCTTCTGGCATCTTTTTTAATAACAGGTGTGACAATGATATATTTTTTTGCTGCCAGATCTACAAGACAGGGTTTTGAAAAAGGTGAAGCCCATCAGTGTCTTGATAAAAGCATGAACTATCTGTTAAAGGATTTGAGAACTGCCGGTTCAGGCGTAAATGAAAATACATGTAATATTAAGAAAGAAGATTCTATTGCCAGTGCAACAGATAATTCCATTATACTTTACGGTGATTTTCTTTCTGATATTCCCGGCATTGAAACTGTGAGATATCTGCCGGAAAGCAACGGGTGTCTTGCAAGGACAGTATTCAAGCAGTCAGGTACAGGTGCCGGTTCCACCTGGACTGAAGTTGTACAGGAAGAAGTTTTAATAGGAACCAGACCTTCAGGAAAAAATAAATCTAATATAAGATTACAGGAGAGTCCTCCCGGTTTTTTCCTTACTTATATGAATGATATGCAGACACCTTATCCTTCCGGAACTCTGGGACTGGAGGAAGATGCCAGAAAGCAGGTAAGAAGGGTAGATATAAGAATAACTATAACAGGTCTCGATGGCAGAAAACTGGTTTCTTCCATGAATACTACAGGGAGACTGAGGAATTTAGAAACATCTGAATGATATATTCCAATGAAATAAACAAAATAATCATGGAAGGTTGAGAGAGATTGTATTTTTTTATGACAGGTAGATTAACTAAGGAGTGAATAGTGAGTAGTGAATAGTGAATGGTAAGTGGCATCTTATTCTATTCACCTTTCACTTTTCACTCTGAATATTCTATAATAAATTTCTTTTTCCATCTTATGTAAAATCACCTGTCATTTTTAAAGGCAATCTTAATGTGTTATTTGACACCTGTCATTAATTGAGCTAAAATATTTTATAGTATAAAATTTAAAGAAAGGTGATGTTATAATGGCAAGAATTCCTATGGATCAGGTACTTACAGTAATACTCGGAGGAGGAAGAGGAACAAGACTTTTTCCTCTTACCAAAATGAGATCAAAACCTGCAGTTCCCCTTGGAGGTAAATACAGGCTTATAGATATTCCAATCTCTAACTGTATCAATTCAGGTATAAGAAGAATACTTGTTTTGAGCCAGTTTAACATGGCATCACTTACAAAACATATATATGAAGCCTATAGATTTGACGCTTATTCGAAAGGATTTATAGAAATACTTGCAGCAGAACAGACACCTGAAAATCTGGACTGGTTCCAGGGTACGGCAGATGCAGTAAGGAAACAGCTCAAACATATGAAAACAAGATCAGGTAATTATATTCTTATCCTTTCCGGTGATCATCTCTATAAAATGAATTACAGGGAATTTCTTCAGACCCATATAGAAAATGGTGCAGAATTAACCATAGGGGTTCAGCCTGTAATGGAAGAGCAAATTAAAGAATTCGGTATAATGAAAGTCGATGATAAAGGTAAAGTTACAGGATTTATGGAAAAACCGAAGGATCAATCTGTTTATGAACCTTTCAGAGTGGCGAAAGAAATTTTTCAGGGAAAATTCGGAACTTACGAAGGTAAAGATTTTCTTGCATCTATGGGTATATATATCTTTAACAGGGATCTGCTATTTGACATACTTGATAATACTGACTTAATAGATTTCGGAAAAGATATTATTCCTAAATGTATAAAGGATAATAAAGAAGTATACGGCCATTTCTTCAATGGTTACTGGGAAGATATTGGAACAATAAAAGCCTTTTTTGATGCAAATATTGCTTTAACTGACGAAAAAGCAAAGTTTAAATTTTATGATGTACAGTTTCCCGTATATACAAACTCAAGATATCTCCCTGCATCTAAAATTCATGACTGTGTCATAAAAAATTCCATTATCTCAGACGGCTGTATTATATTTAAAGCCACAATAGAAAGAAGTGTCATAGGTATAAGAAGTTTTATAGAGGCTGATTGTGAGATAAAAAATGCCATAATCATGGGTGCCGATTATTATGAATTCGGGCCGAGAGACGGAGCACAGTTACTGGGAATAGGGAAGAACAGTGTTATACACAACTGTATTATAGATAAAAATGTATGTATAGGAAATAATGTTAAACTGGTAAATAAAGATAATGTTTTCGAAGGTGACAGAGAAAATTTTTATATAAGAGACGGCATCATTGTAGTGCCGAAACTTGCCATAATACCTCATAATACGGTAATTTAGATGAGTGAATAGTGAATAGTGAGTAAATCACTGTTCACTATTTAATTTTATATTGTGAAAAATTTCCCTGTAAAGATCAATAATAACAGTGTTTGACATGAGGAAACCTTCTGCTGTAAGATAAAGACTGTTGTTTTTATAATAATAAAGTTCCTGTGGCAAAAATGAATGAAGTTTTTCAATTATATATTCAGAGTCAAAATTATATTCTTCTGAAAGTTTTTTAAAATCCAGTCCTGAATTTCTTCTCAATGATAGAAAGATTTTTTCCATCAGTATATCCTCTCTGTTTCTATCTTCCGGTTCTTCTATAGAGAGTTTGCCTTTTTCTATATTTTTTATGTAATCCCGGATAGAATCAGGATTTTTAAATCTTTTGCCATCTATATATGATGAACCTGACGGCCCAAAGGCAAGATATTCACTGAAATCCCAGTAAGACCAGTTATGACTGCACCTGTAGCCAGGTTTACAGAAATTTGATATCTCATAGTGTTCATACCCGAGTTCTATAAGTTTTTCAGAGATATTCAAATACATGTCTCTGTAGAGATCTTCATCTGTTTTCTCACTGTACCTATTAAAAAAAGATGTGTCTTCTTCCAGAATAAGGCCATAAAAGGAGAGATGTTGAGGATTATATGCTTTTATAAAATCAAATTCCTTATGCAGATCTTCTAAAGTCTGACCGGGTATATTATAGATAAAATCAAAATTTATATTTTTAAAGTCCAGGCCATAAATATAATCCACTATGTTATAAATCTGAGAGCATCTGTGATTTCTTCCCAGTATTGAAAGATTTTTATCAAGGCATGACTGGATTCCCACACTCAATCTGTTTATGCCTCCTTCTTTATAAAATTTTAATTTTTCAAAGGTAAGGGATTCAGGGTTTGTTTCTATTGTAATTTCCATATTATTTTTTATAGAAAATAACTTCAGAATAGTATCTAAATTTTTCAACGAAAGGATGGAAGGGGTGCCTCCTCCTATATAAAGTGATTCTATATGACTGAAATCAAATAAAGAGGAATAAAGATTGATTTCTTCTGTCAGAGTCTTTATATAAGTATCAAGAAGGTTCAAATCTTCTATGGAGTAAAAGGCACAGTAGGGGCATTTATTTTTACAGAATGGTATGTGTATATAAAGGTAGAGTTTTTTTATTTCCATTATGATGCGTGATGCGTAATGCGTGATTTCACTCTTCACCGGGCGAACACAGAGGTTCGCCCCTACTGGTCACTGATCACTGATTACTGATCACTGACTAATCCTCATCTTCTATCGTGAGAATTGCAAGAAATGCTTCCTGGGGAATTTCTACTTTACCCACTCTTTTCATACGTTTTTTGCCTTCTTTTTGTTTATCCAGGAGTTTTCTCTTTCTTGAAATATCTCCTCCGTAGCATTTGGCAATAACATTTTTTCTGAGTGCTTTTATACTTTCTCTTGCAATAACACGGCTTCCAATGGCTGCCTGTATGACAACTTCATATAACTGTCTCGGTATTAGTTTTCTGAGTTTCTGAACAAGCTTTTTGCCCCAGAAATAGGCTTTTTCTCTGTGAACTACCATTGAGAGTGCATCTATGGGCTCTCCGTTTAATAAAATATCTAATTTCTCAAGATCTGATTCTCTGTATTCTAAAAATTCATAATCCAGTGAAGCATAGCCTTTGGATATGGTTTTTAATTTATCATAAAAGTCAAACACTATTTCTACGAGAGGGAATTCAAAATTCAGATTAACCCTGCTTTTATCCACATATTCCATCTGTTTATGTATACCTCTTCTCTCGGAGGCAAGCTTCATCACATTTCCTATAAATTCCGAAGGTGTGATAATCTGAGATGTAATAATAGGTTCTTCGAGTTTTTCAATAAAATTTGGTTCCGGAAGGTTTGACGGGTTATCAATAGTCATTACTTCTCCGTCAATTTTATAGACTATATATTCCACATTGGGAACAGTTGTTATTATTTCCATATTATATTCCCTGTATAATCTTTCCTGAACTATTTCCATATGAAGTAGTCCAAGAAAACCGCATCGAAAGCCGAACCCGAGGGCCTTTGATGTTTCCGGCTCATATATGAGAGAACTGTCATTTAATTTTAATTTATCCAGAGCATCTTTTAACAGGTTATATTCATCACTGTTTACTGGATATAATCCTGCAAATACCATAGGTTTTGCAGGTCTGTATCCAGGGAGGGGGGCAGCTGTTTTATCAAGGGCATCTGTTATTGTGTCACCTACCCTTGTATCACTTACATTCCTTATATTTGCAACTAAATATCCTACATCTCCGGCTATTAATTCTTCCCTTGGCTCTTTTTTCAACTTTAAATATCCAACTTCATCTACTTCAAAGGTTTTCTCGTTTGAAAACATAAATATCTTTGTTTTTGCTTTTATCCTGCCGTTTACAACCCTGACATAAGGTATGGCACCTCTGTAATTATCGAAAATAGAATCAAAGATAAGCATCTGCAGAGGTTCATCAGGATCTCCTTTCGGAGGAGGTATCTGTATTACTATTTCTTCCAGAAGTTCTTTTATCCCGTAACCTGTTTTTGCACTTACAGAGACTATTTCACTTTTATTACATCCTATTAATTCTGTTATCTGATCTGTAACCATTTCTATCTGGGCATTGGGAAGATCAATTTTATTTATTACAGGTATTATATGGAGATCATTGTCAAGGGCCTGATAAAGAGTGCTTAATGTCTGGGCTTCCACACCCTGTGTGGCATCTACTACCAGCAGGGCTCCTTCACATGCAGCAAGGGATCTGCTTACTTCATAGGAAAAATCTACATGTCCCGGCGTATCTATAAGGTTTAAAATATAGGTTTCCCCGTCAGAGTATTTATAGTCCATTCTTATGGCATGAGACTTTATTGTAATACCTCTTTCCCTTTCCAGATCCATATCATCCAGTATCTGGGCTCTCATTTCCCTCTGTGATATGGTATTGGTAGCCTCTAAAAGCCTGTCTGCCAGAGTTGATTTGCCGTGATCTATGTGGGCTATAATTGAAAAGTTTCTGATTCTGCTTATATCCATAAAGTTTCTTTAATTACCTCTTGACAATTCTTTTTTATATGTTACACTAATAGTGTAACAATTACACCTAAATGATTCAGATAAATTATTATTTTACCTGTAATTAGAAACTATAAATTTAATGTAAAAATTCTATTTTGTCAAGATAAATTTGACCAGGATTTTCAGGATTTTAGAGATTACCGGGATTATAAATAGGATTACTTTACTTAAAATTTTTATCCTGCTAATCCTTTAATGGCATAAACTCAAGCTTTGAAGAAAACTTATTTTATGAGAATTAATCTAATAATTTAAGAGTATAGGAATTTTCATTTTTTAAGGGTTAAGGGTTATGGGTTTCGGGTGTTGGGTGTTGGGTTAAAAAGATTAAAAACCCAAAACCCAACACCCAACACCCATAATTTATAATGAAGGATTTTGTCTATAGTTTTTAGAATGTTTTATGAAGAGATTTTTTTTTAGAGAAATCTGGTCACTGATCACTGATCACTGATCACCGGTCACTGGTCACTGATCACCGGTCACTGAGCACTGATCACTGAGCACTGAAAAAGAAAGGAGAGGGTAAACATGGCAGAAGGCCGTGAAAGAGATTTAGTACTTGCTCCGAATGAATATGCTTTTATTCTGGATGAAACAAAAGGTAATGTCATTGCCTATGTGGGGCCACACAAAACGAGTCTTGCCAATACTGACAGACCTGTAATTTTTGATGCTACTTCAAAGAAATACAAAAGATGTAATCTTGAGGAAGCTATAACACAGTATCCTTTTGCAGAGGAAGGATGGTATATTGTTCTTGAAAATCCCGCAAAAGGAGGAGATGAAGAACATCCGAGAAGTGGACCAAACAGTCTTCCGAAATTGATTTCCGGCTGCAAGGTAAATATTCCCGGCCCTGTAACTTTTCCACTCTGGCCGGGGCAGGTTGCCCATGTTATTCAGGGACATCATCTTCGCTCAAATCAGTATCTTGCCGTGAGAGTTTATAATGAAGAAGCTGCCATGGAAAACTGGGCAAAGGCTGTTATAAAACCTCAGAAAGGCGGTTCCTCTGATATTTCAGACGGGGCAAAACTTGACTCGGAAATCCCTGATTTAACCATAGGTAAACAGCTTGTCATTAAGGGTACAGACGTGTCTTTCTATATGCCTCCTACCGGTATTGAAGTAGTTAGAGACAGTAATGGAAAATATGTCCGTGAGGCAGTCACCCTGGAAAGACTCGAATATTGTATTCTCCTTGATGAAGATGGTAATAAACGTTTTATTCAGGGCCCTGCAGTCGTATTCCCGAAACCTACTGAAATATTTGTCGAAAAGAATGGTTCCAGAAAATTCAAAGCCATTGAATTGAATGAAATAATCGGTCTTTATATAAAGGTTATTGCCCCCTATAAAGATGATGACGGCACAGAACGTAAAGTGGGAGAAGAACTTTTTATAACAGGTAAAGATCAGATGATCTATTTCCCCAGACCTGAACATGCCATTATAAAATACAGTGAACATGAGAGATACTATGCAGTTGCCATACCTGCAGGTGAAGCAAGATATGTCCTTGACAGGCTAAACGGAGAGATTTCTCTTAAAAAAGGCCCATGTATGTTTCTCCCTGATCCGAGGAAAGAAGTCATTGTAAGAAGGGTTCTGGATGAGAAAGCTGTGAAACTTATGTTTCCGGGAAATACTGAGGCTTTAGAATATAATCGGAGGCTCATGGAACTTACCAGTAAAATCAAGGCTGAATATGTTACAGATATGGAGGTTATGGGTAAAAAACTTGAATCTGTCTCTGAAGCCAGAGATACGAGGAGAGAAAAGGCAAAAGAAGGTTTTGCCGGTGATGATTTTACAAGAAAACAGACCTATACCCAGCCCAGAACTATAACACTGGATACAAAATATGAAGGTGCCGTTACAATAAATATCTGGACAGGCTATGCTGTTTTAGTGGTAAGTAAAACAGGGGAGAGGAAAGTCATTGTAGGCCCTATGGCTCATATTCTTGAATATGATGAAAATCTTGAATATATGGAACTTTCTACTGGAACGCCAAAAACTGACAATAATTTATTTAAAACAGTTTATTTAAGGGTTTTAAATAATAAAGTATCAGATGTTGTTACAGCGGAGACAAAGGATCTCTGTCAGGTAAAACTTCATCTTTCATACAGGGTGAATTTTGAAGGTAGTCCTGATAAATGGTTCAATGTGGAAAATTACGTGAAATTTCTTACGGATCATATGAGATCATTAATCAGAAATATAGTCAAACAGAAGGGTATTGAAGAATTTTATGCCCATGCCATCAGTATTATCAGAGATACAATTCTCGGAGTTCCCGAAGGAGGAAAACGTCCCGGAAGAGTTTTTGAAGAAAATGGTATGAAGATTTATGATGTGGAAGTACTGGATGTAAATATAGGTGACACCACTATTGCAGGTCTTCTTGTTCAGGCACAGCATACTTCTGTTCAACAGGCAATTCAGATAGCACAGGAACATAGAAAACTTGAGATTACCCGGGAAACAGAAGAAATTAAACAGCAAATTGCCCGGGTACAGGCAGAAACGACTCAGAAAGGTTTAACTCTGGAAATAGAAGAGGTTAAAAAGAACCTGGAACTTGCCCTTACACAGATTTCTTCCGAAATTGATACGGAAGACAGCAGACTCTCTGCAAAACTTGCACAGCAGGATAAGCTTTCCGATGTATCGAAAGCAGAACTGGAAAGGCAAAAACTGGAAAGAGAACAGGAACTTATGCTGGCAGAAAAAGCACTACATCAGAAACTTTCAGAACTGAAGGCAGATGTTGATGCATTAGTTGCCAGGGCAGGAGCAGTTTCCCCTGATCTTATAGCAGCGCTTCAGGCTTTCTCTGATAGGCACCTGGCGGAAAAGATGGCAGAAACTATGGCACCTCTTGCAATTATCGGAGGAAAGAGTATTGCTGAAGTATTCGCAAATTTACTCAGAGGTACTCCTCTTGAGGATATTCTCAATAAGTGAGTAGTGAGTAGTGAGTAGTGAGTAGTGAGTAGTGAATAAAAATACAGTTCACTACTCACTATTATTTATCTTAGGAATGGAAATTTATTAATAGTCTCTTTCCTCGCATTACGCGTTACGCGTCACGATTTAATATATTCGAGACAGTTAAATTGTCATTCCTTATCTCCCGTCAATCGTTACACATAATCCCTCATGATAATAACCCCATAGAACTATAAAAGTCTAAAAAAGGCTTACTTTTTCTTACCTACCTGTTGATTATTAGTTATTTCTGCTTAATTGAAAATTTCGAACAGATTTTTGCTGATAACTACAAATAAATATATAGTAATCTAATAGAACTATAGTAATCTTATTAAATTTCTAAGGAACATTTACTCTTTTATAGTTCTATAGAATGATAAAAAAGAGTAGTAACTTACTACACAGGTCATATTATCCTTACCATAGTTAAAAGCAATGAGTGGTAAAAAGTCAATAATGAACAGGGAAAGACCTGATTTATAACTAATAGTCATAGATCATTCCTCTCTGCCCGCATGATGAAGTTCAAGGTGATTACCTTACTTATAAAATACCTGAAGCCAGGCTTAAAAAAAAGAACTATTGCTATCTATAGGCTTATATTATCTGTAACCAAAAACTACCACCGGGACTAGGTTCAGTAAAAATTAAATTAGGCCTTTTACCTCCTGTATTCAGCCTCTTCACTGTTTAAATTTTGCCGATTATATAAATAGAAACAAATAAGTAGAAACAAAAAGGAAACCACTTCTAGAAGAGTATTTTCGCTCCTTTTCACATTTTTAATAAAAAGGCTTATTTCTGGTTTTCGTTTATACATATTTTACTTAAAATACTATTTAATAATGAAAGGATGAATTTTATGAAAACGGCAATGTTTAAAATAATGGCTCTCTTGATTACTATGTTATTTTTCTCGTCATGCGGAGGCGGCGGAGGTGGAAGTCTTACTTCTTCTGCTATTTCTCCTTCTGTAAATAATTCTTCTCCTGTAGTTCCTGTAGTCGATACACAGACTCAGAGTGAATTCACTCAATGGAAGTCTGAAGTTTCTTCTATGAAACCAACTGATTTTGTTACCTGGTGGAATGATAGTGAAAGATATAACGGATGGACATTTTCCCTTTACGGTCAGAACGGTCTTGTATGGCCGGATTCATCAGGAGCAGAACAGATTTTTACCAGCAAGTTTTTAAATTGTTATAGAATGACCGTTTTACTTCAGAGTGTTTATGGTGGTGAGTCTGTATATTTATATCAGCCTGCATCCAATTACGATCATGTAGTACTCCTTCTTTATTCAAATGACGATAAAGGCTATATTATGATTTCCTATCCGAACGGAGGCAGTCCCGAAACATGTGTTCATAAAATCCTTGGCACAGATAACAGGAGCGAAGCTCTCACAAAGATTACAGGTTTCTTCCCAGGTTCGTCAGTTACTGCCAGAAATGAAAGATTACTACGCCTTTAGTAATGATGAAATAGTGAGCAGTGAGCAGAAGTTTCCTTCTGCTCACTGCTTATTTTATTTACTAATAGAATTTAAACAGACTTAAGCAAAAATTACGGTAAAACCAGTCATTGCGAGCGAAGCGAAGCAATCCCGTCGGTATATAAAAAACCATTGGGATTGCTTCGTCGCTGCGCTCCTCGCAATGACAGAATGCGTAACTCCTGTTTAAAGTCTCCTTCCTCGCGTTACGCGTTACGCGTCACGCGTCACGATTCTTTCGAAGATATATCCACGAATTATCAATAGATTTTCTTATGAAATCTTTATCGACAAAATATTTACTTATAATGTTATAGACCTTATCTTTATCTACAGGCGGCAGTTTTACCTCTATATCAATCGGATCTTCCCACGAATAAATTTCTGTTTCCATAATTTCAGCTACTGAGAGAGCAAATTTTTTATTATTTTCTATAAAGAGAGAGTAATCTTTTAAAGTCCGAAAACCTGAATAGTCTTCGAAATGAGGCATATAATTTCCATATTCAGAGCTTCCATAATCAATTATGTCATCATGGCATATAATATGGAAATCTTTCCTTCTTCTATAAAATTCCGTTTCCTTTTCTATAAATAACTGTCCGAGGACAAAGGAGGAAAAGCAGTGTCTTATCCTGGCTATATTCACCGCACATTCTATAAGGTCTTTTTCTTCTGCTCCCGGTATGCAATAAAGGAAATTTCCTTTAACAGGCACATGTTCTTTAAATGCTTCCAGAGACAATCTTATTTCATCTTCAGGAAAACATCCCTTGTTTACAAGATCTCTATTACATATAAACTCATATCCTATATCTAAAATTCCCTTGAGACTGCCAATATCTCTCATGTATTTCATCACCCATGGTTCAAGTCTTATAAAGGTTACCCATTTAAAATTTCTCTCAGACTTTTTAATGGCTTCAAGTAAATATTCAAGATTTTTTCTGTTAATACTTGCATGGGACATATAAAAGGTAATTTCTCCATTGTTTTTTACTTCTTTTATATCTTTTACTATCTTATCCAGGGTATTACTTATTATAGAGGCCTTTCTCTCATCAAGAAGTTTTAATCTATTCGAATAATTGTGATTGTAGGTGCAGAAATAACATTTTCCCCAGTAACATCCGTCAAAAGTTCTTATACTGACTGAGATATTGTTATCCATGACTGGCAGTTTCTCACGTGAAAAATCTGTAAGTTGGAATTTATAAGGCGGTTCTTTTGTTTCTTTGTAAAAAGAAGGAAGTTTTTTGCCATTTAAAAGATCGAGAAGTAAATATTCTCCCGGGCCTGAAACACTGTGGGTAAAATTTTCATGTTCTTCTATTACCCCGGGGCCGCCAATGACAGTGATTTTTTTGTTTTTTCTGAGATTATATAATAAATCCAGAATTTCTCTTCTATCATGGCCCCAGCTGCTAAGTCCTATAATTTCATAATCAGAAGCAAGTGCAAAGAGTTCATTAAAATCAGTAATGTCATCTATTGCAAATTCATCTGCTTTTTTACCGGCTTCCTGAAGATATCCGTTTAAAAAAGAAACAGGACTTATGGTATTACAGCATTTTTCTGTAAGTATTAATAGTTTATTCATCTTATAATCGTAACGCGTAACGCGTGACGCGTCACGCGTGGTTTCACTACTCACTACTTTATACTATTGGCCTCAGTTCTCGGTGCATAATAATGGACAGGATTGTCATCATTAAAGGCATGATCTGCCCTCTTAATTTTATTGTTCGTACCTATATTATTTACCATAGGATTCTCTGACGGTTCATATCCAGGGCGAACTGTAACGACATGACCATGTCCTTTATTAATCTGAGAACCTACTACCGGGATACCCTCATTTGCCAGTTCCTGTGCCCTGTTTGCCTGTACTTCAAGCCAGTATCCATCCTCTTTCTTTGCCGATTCTGCCATGTTTTTTGACATAGAATTTGCCGTATAGGCATAACCCTTTTCATGGGATATTCCTGTATCCTTAACAGGAACTCCTGCCTGTTTTAATGTGTACTTTACTCCTTCATTACAGTAGGTATTTCCGTCACGTGGTTTAAATCTTTTGTTCTTAAGGGCTTTGTCCTGGGCGTCAGTAAGTGACTTTAATCTTGCTTTTTTCAATTCTTCTTTAGATAAAGTACTGTCTCCTGCAGGAGGCGGAGCTCCTTCTTTATTATCAGGGAGCATGACATACTGAAAAGGTTTTTCCTGAGTTTTCTGCATATTTAATGGAAGACTATATGGAAGACTATATGGAGAAAATGTCTTTAAATTGTCCATTTATTCTCTACCTTCTTTCCTGCCTGGCATTCTAAGAAGATTATATCTTTTTAAATTATTAATGTCAAATTGTTTGATAACTGAGTAAATATGACGTATAATGTTAATTATAGTTTAATCATAACACATAATCCTCGCGTCACGCGTCACGCGTCACGCGTCACGCGTCACGAAATTTATATTATGAATATACGTAAAAAGACACTTATTGTTATAATTATTACATTTATATTTTTAATTATAATACTTTATATCATCTCAAGAGTAATACTTCTGGGAGGTTTTATTGATTTAGAGAAAAAAATTGTTACCAGGAATGTAGAAAGAGCAGTAAATGCTTTACATGATGATTATCTTTCTCTTTCTGCCATTACAGGAGACTGGGCTCCATGGGATGAAACCTATAATTTTGTTCAGAATTTAAATGAATCCTATATAAAAGATAATCTTCAGAAGGCAACTCTTGTGAATTTAAGGGTCAATCTTGTAATTTTTCTCAATTCTTCAAAAAAAGTGGTTTATTCTAAATCTATTGACCTTATATCAGGCAAAGATATACCTGTTCTTGAGAATGTAAATGGTTTTTTATATGATACTTCTCCACTTTTAAATCATCAGCATACGGACAGCAGCATAGCAGGTATTATTATGCTTCATGGAAAGCCTATGATTGTTTCATCCCGTCCTATTCTCACAAATGATTGGAAAGGACCTTCGAGAGGTACATTGATTATGGGGAGATTTCTTGATGATACAGAGATTAACAGGCTCAGAGATATTACATCTCTTTCCATTAATATATATAAATTTTATGATTTAAACCTGCCTGATGATTTCCGGAAAGGAAGGGATTATTTCTTAAAAGAAACAGGTATTTTTCTGAAGCCTCTTGATGAAAACAATATAGCAGGTTACATTATGTTAAAAGATATCTATGGAAAACCTTCTCTTATATTAAGGGTAGATATGATAAGAGAAATTTATCTTCAGGGGGAGAGGAGTCTATATTATTTTATCCTGTCCTTTCTGGTAGTCGCTCTCGTACTTGGAACAGTGAATATGTTACTCCTGGATATGGTAGTTCTTTCCCGTCTTTATCTTTTGAGTAACAGTGTTGATAATATAGGTCTTATAAAGGATCTTTCATTAAAGAAATTACTCCCGGGAGAGGATGAAATTGCTTCACTGGCCTGTACCATTGATAGTATGCTTGAAAGACTCGATGCTTCGAGTGAACAGATAAGACATGCCGATAGACTTGCTACTATAGGAAAATTTGCTTCAGGGATAGCCCATGAGTTAAATGAACCCCTGGGGAATATACTTGGTTTTGCACAGCTTGCAAAAAAATGTCCCTCTCTCCCGGAACAGGCAGGAGCAGATCTTGAAAAAATAGAAAAATCTTCTCTTTATGCCAGAGAGATTGTAAAGAAACTTCTTTTATTTGCCAGGCAGGTACCTTCAAATAAAGTTACTCTGAATATTAATAATATAATTAAAGACAGTCTTTATTTTTTTGAAGGAAAATGTGAACAGTCCGGTATAGAACTGATAATTGATCTCTCCGACGATGTCCCTTATATTACTTTAGATCCTTCTCAGATGACACAGGTGCTGATTAATCTTGTAATTAATGCCATTCATTCTATGCCTGACGGAGGAAGGCTTGAGATAAAGACTTATTCATCTGAATATTATATCTCTCTTATTGTAGACGATACAGGAACAGGTATGAGTGAAGAGACTAAAAAACATATATTCAATCCTTTTTATACTACAAAAGATGTTGACCAGGGGACAGGCCTTGGCCTTGCTGTAGTACATGGTATAGTATCTTCCCATGGAGGAGACATTAAGGTTGATAGTAATCAGGGTAAAGGAACAAGGTTTGAAATTCAAATACCTCTGTCGTAATACGTAACGCATCAGTAAGAGACTGTAAGAAAATAACCCTGGCAAATTGTTAGAACGGTTATCATACTCGCGTAACGCGTCACGCGTCACGATATAGAAGGAAGGTGTGTAATTTGTCTGAAAAGGAACGTATCTTACTTGTCGATGATTCAATTGATACACTGGAAGTGCTTCAGAGAAATCTTGCCTCTCAGGGCTATGAAGTATTTACTGCTTCATGCGTGGGAGAAGCAGTTAAAATTCTTGAAGCATTCACACTTGATCTGGTAATAACAGATTTTCGTATGCCAAAGGTAAGCGGTATGGATTTAATAAGGCATGTAAGGGAGAATTTTAAAGATACGGAAATCATGATGATTACCGGTTATGCCTCTATTGAAAGCGCTGTCGAAGCGGTAAAGATTGGTGCAGAGGAATATCTTGCCAAACCTTTTACATGTGAAGAACTTTTTTCTGCTGTAAGACGTGCTCTGGATAAACTCATGCTCAGGAGAACCAGAAATAAATTAAATAATATTTCTCCTGTTCCATATGGCATAATAGGACAGTCTGTAGCTATTAAAAAGATTTTTTCCGATATAGAGAAGGCTGCCTCAACATCTGCTACTGTCCTTATTTCCGGTGAAAGTGGTACAGGAAAAGAACTTGTTGCCAGAGCTATACATTATACCGGTTCCCGTGCATCTTCTCCCTTTGTCCCTGTAAACTGCGGCGGTATACCGGAAGGTTTACTTGAAAGTGAGCTTTTCGGACATGTAAAAGGTTCTTTTACCGGTGCTACAGAAACAAGAGCCGGTTTTTTTCAGACTGCTGACGGAGGAACTATATTTCTTGACGAAATAAGTGATACAAGTCTTTCCATGCAGGCAAAACTTCTCCGTGTCCTGCAGGAAAAAGAAGTCTGCATGGTAGGTTCTGCAAAAACAAGAAAAGTAGATGTAAGGGTTCTTGCTGCAACAAATAAGGATCTTCAGATGCTTGTTAAAAAAGGCATCTTCCGGGAAGATTTATATTTTCGGCTGAATGTTATTACTATTGATTTACCGCCGCTCCGTGAAAGAGGGGAAGATATTGTATTATTAACATATAATTTTGCCGCAAAATTTGCCAGAGAAACAGGTAAATCAATGCCCGGCTTTTCAGATAATGCCCTTTCGGTTATTAAAAACTATCACTGGCCCGGAAATATTAGAGAACTTGAGAATGTAATCAATCGCCTTGTAGTTATGACAGACGGAGATCTGATAGAAGTTCCTGATTTACCGTCTCTTATGCGTTTTTGCGCTCTCAGAACTTCCGGCCTGAACAGACCACTTGCAGAAGTGGAATTAGAATATATATCCAATGTTCTTGCAAGTGTTGGAGGAAATAAAACACAGGCTGCAGACATACTGGGAATTGACAGGAAAACTTTGAGAGAAAAACTGAAAAAAATGAAGATTGATGAAGAGCAGTGAGCAGTGAGCAGTGACCAGTGACCAGTGAATGTATTTTATTACATTGTAATATTCTGATAACTGATAACTGGTAACTGATCACTGAAAAATTTCCGGGTAATTTTTCCCCATCGAGGTATATCTCCTCAAAAAAATTAGCCTTTTCCCTGTGAAATTTTTTTTGCTAAAATTTTTTATTTCCTATTAAATAGCTTATCCTGTAAGGATAAAATTACACCTCTATATTCCTAAAATTCCTGTTGGCACAGAAGTTGCTATATTTAGTAATTGAAAAGTTTATTTTTAATAAAACTATAATCTTCAGTGATAAAAATAAGGAGAAATCCAATGTTAAAAAGCAGGGAATATATTTCTTTATTTGATAATAAATGTCCTTACTGCAGCAGATATAGCCATGTAAGAACAGAGGAAGATAATCTTATGAAAAATAAAGTAAGAGATTATACTGAAGGTTTATGTGCTAATTGTGAAAGAAGTAGTAACTGTGTTTTTGCCAGAGTGGAAGGTGGTGTCTGGCATTGCAGTGATTATATAGAGAATGAATAATTTAATTTTAACTGATAAGGATGTGAAAAGGTTGAAGCTTATGAGGCAAACTACAAGATTATCTAAAGACACTATTCTTGGGGACAAATATAAAATTATTCAGGTTTTATCAAGTGAAGGAGAAGAAAATGATCTTAAGTATATAGCCTTTGATATTTATAACCCTGATAAAAATGTGTTAATAAGGGAACTTGTATTTTCCATATCTGACGAGAAATTCAGGAAAGAAATTATAGATCCTATGGAAGAAAGAATTAAAAATATTATAAAGATAAGTCATGCAAATCTGAGTCAGATATTTGATATTTTTATAGAAGAGGAAAAGGAATTCTTAAAATACAGGGTCTATATTGTTACGGAAGCAGAGAATGCAGATAGAGTAAATCTGCTTCACGTTATGAAGGAATATAAGGAAGATATACCTTTTGATAAAATTAAAGAATGGGGAGAACAGATCTGTGATGGTCTTTCTGCTCTTCATAATGCTGCGAACGGCCCTGTTATATTTTATGATCTCAAACCTGAACATATACTTTTCACAGATGACGGAAGAATTAAACTCACAGATTACGGACTCTCAAGAATGTTAGAAAAAGGATTTTCCAGAAATAATAGATATATGGGCACTGCCGGATATTCTGCTCCTGAACAGTATGGTTTAAAGCCTGTTGATACAAAATCTGACATTTTTGCCTTCGGAGCTTTATTATATTATCTCTTAACAAAGGAAGACCCGAGAAATAATCCCCTGAAATTTTCTCCTTTGAGAGGTAAGAAAGAACTGGGCGAACTTACTACAAAGTGTATAGAATCCAATCAGGATAAGAGGATACAGAAGATTGATGAAGTCAGGGAATTACTTGGAAAAATTTCTACTGAAATTCAAACAGGTTCTGTGGCTATAAAGAAGAAGCAGAAGATTGAAGAAGAAAAACCCTTTGAGGCAAGATCTGAGTCTTTCCTGGGAAAAATCAGCAGTTCCATTGCCTGGAATATGAAAAAGTTCTGGTATGCCAATATGAATCAGTTAATAGCCATAGGAGCAGTAATTTTATTATGTCTGGCAGGTGTAGGCATATTATTTGCTACATCCAGAACAGGTAAACAGGAAAGGGTTATAATTATAGGTGACAGAGGGCCTGAAATAATTTCAATGGATATAAAAAAACCGGAAACTCTGGAGATTTTTAAGACAAAATATAAACTTCGAGGAGAAGCAGTTCTGAGCAGAGATGGCAAATATATTTATATAGCTTCCAGTCCGGATCTTCTCTGCTGTTTTGATCTGGAGAAAAATCAGATAGTAACACAGATAAAGGTTGGTTCTGAACCGAAGGGTATGAGTTTTTCTCCTGTTCAGAATTATCTGGCAGTAACAGGAAGCGGAACAGATGATATAACTATTATAGATACAGATATAAATAATTCTATAGCCACTCTGAAAAGCGGCGGTAAATGCCCTGTATCAGTTTGCTTTTCTTCTACAGGACAGGAACTTTTTGTAATCAATAAAGATTCTATGACACTGGATGTAATGGAACTTACCGGAAATCCTATTTCTTCTATAAAAATTGACGGTTCTCCAGTAGATATTATTAATTCCGGCATTAACAATAAATTATATGTATCAGTCCTGGATAAAAATGAAATACTTGTAATAGACAGTGAGAAGAAGCAGATTATTTCAAAGATAAACACAGGTGATGGCCCTGGTAAAATGGCTTTTTCAAAAGATAAGAAATTACTTGCCGTACTATGTCAGAAACCTCAGGAAGTGCTTCTCCTGTCACTTATAGATGATAAGGTTATAGATAAAATGAAATTTCAAAATATTCCTTCCAGTATTGCTTTTTCTAAAAATGGAAAAGAGCTTTATGTTGGTACAACTACTTTTGATCATGCCCTGAATTATATTTATTTATGGGATATAGAAAATAAGAATAGCAGGAAAATTGCAAATCCTGCCGTTACTGCTATAAGCCTGGTCTTTGTTTCTACTGATTAGATTTATTGAAAGGGGTGTATATATGGTGGCTAAAAAAAGAGGTGTTACTTTAATAGATGCAATGATCTCTATTATAGTACTTTCTATGGGTTTTCTTTCTATATTACAGGTAATTCCCGGTACAGGAATTTTTATAAAAAGTTCTCAAAACAGACTTATGGCACAGCAGATTGCCCAGTCATATGTGGAACTTTATTCAACTGCAAATATTGCCCTATGGCCTGATATTACAGGTAAACTCAACTCTGGATCTACCGGTTTTCCAAAAACTCAGACTGTAACAACCAATGTAAACAGAATAGTGAGCTCCACAAATTTTCAGGTTAATGTCAGTACTTCACCTTTTACAGTTGCTACAACAGGTAAGATGTATAATCTAAACGTGAAAGTTACCTGGAATGAACACACTATGGGACGTGGTACTGCTACAGGTGGAGGCAGGCTCAGACAGATAGAGCTTGTAACTATTGTTGTTAATCCTGGAAATTCTGCTAAATAATCAAGAAAAGAGGTGTTGAAATGATTTTAAAAAAACATAGAGGTGTTTCGGCAGTAGAACTTCTCATAACAATATCTGTTATGGGTATTATGTTTACTATGATAGCTGGTATAGGACTGCTTCTTAAAAAAAGCTATCTTTCTCAGTCCAGTCTTTCCAATATGCAGCAGGATGCTTCAATAGCTTTAGCAAAACTCTCCAGGGAACTTATGGAATCATCTTATAAAACTACTACTATATATAATCCTTCTGATATAAATCAGCCAACAGGAATAATATTTGCCTCTGCCAGAGATTTTAACAGTAATAATGATTTTAAGATTGACCCCAATACTGCAAAATGTATATGGTATAAATATGTATGTTATTATATAGATACAGATGAAAAATCAAATGAAAAAGCTTTATGCAGGAGGGAATTTTTGAGAGACCCGGCAGGAGGCACAACTGGAAGTATCATTCCACTTCCATGCAGTTTAGCTATAAATAGTTTTATTACAGGTGGTACTGATTATACTCAAAAAATGATTGTAGCACACAGGGTAAGAGATTTAAATTTTTCCGATATAGGTGTTTCTTCTGCAGGTATTCCTCCATCTTTTATAGGAACTAAATTACCATTGAAGGTAGATATAATAATATCTGAAAAAGCAAATGCTAATTTTGATCCAAATAATCCAAACACGTCCTATAATTCTATTACTGTTTCTTTTACTATGAATTTGAGCAATTAAATTAAAATAAGGAGGTAAAGAATATGTTAAAAAAATTATTTAAAAACCAGAAAGGTATGGGAATAGCTATTACTATTATGTCCCTTGTCCTGATTGCTATTTTAGGTACTGCTCTTATTGTAAGAGGTATGACTCTGGCAAGTGTAATAACAAAGAAAAATTACAGTATAACAGCTGTAGAAGCTGCGAAGGCCGGTGTCTCTTATGCTGTTTACATGGTAGAACAGGATCCTGACTGCAATACACCTGTACCAAATACTGATTTAAAAAGTTATACTGTTACAGAGCCAAAAGTCAAAGGCTATTATGATGTTCAGATAAAAAATAATATAAATGGGACTGTACCAGTGCCATCTATAAGTGGTGTTATACCGAATGTCCCTGCAGGAAAGGTTGAAATTGTTGCTACAGGCTACTGCGGATATGTCAACTCTACTAATTATAGATCCAAGGCAAGGGTTGTAGCTATAGGGAGTGCCCTCTTGGAGGAAATACCACTTGTTCCCAATGCTACAACTGGAAAGACTTCTATAAGATTTACGGGTAATGGTAACGTTGTCAGTACAGGCTATAATTCATCTGATCCCAATACCTATGCAAATATAGCTGTAAATTCTACAGCATCAGGTGCTATACGTACGGGAAATAATACTGTTGTCAATGGATATATCTATGGTGGCCCTGATGCCAATACTGTCGATGATGTTGTTACAGGAGGAATTAACTCATCTAATTATAAGGGGACCCTTGTATTACCTGCACCGATACCGCTTATGACTAATATAACAGCTCCATCTTTTACTTTATATCCAGGTACTATTACTATAAGTAATAACCAGACAATTACGCTGGAACCAGGTTATGCTTATGATTTTGGCGGTGGAACTGTCGGCGGGGGAAATGATTCCGTTCTGGTTTTTAAATCAGGAAAATATGTTATTGCATCTGATTTTAAAGTATCATCAAAGCTTGATATAAGACTGTCTATCAGTAATGATGCTCAGGGCAATCCTATACCAGTAGAGATATACTGTGAAGCAGGTCATACCTTCAAATTTACAGGACAATCTATAATGCGTCCTTCAAATGAAACTACTCTTGCTTCAGATGTTATAATTTATGGTAGTAATGGAAAAACTACCAATCCTTCTTACAATCCAGAAGTCAGTGGATATACTGATATAGAGGTGTCCGGCCAGGGTGATACATATGGTATTGTATATAACCCGGATGGAAATGTAACTTATACCGGGCAGGGAACTATGTATGGGGCTATTATTGGAGATAATGTTGAATTTAAAGGACAGGGAAATCTGCAATATCCACCATATCTGAATAATTCTAAAAAGATAAAAGTAAATAATGGAATAGATAATTCTAACATAACCTGGTCATGGTCTTACGGATATTAATTAAGTCTGAACTGGGATTTGGGGGGATTAAAAGATTTCCAGGATTTTTCTCTCCATACTATGTATATTCCTGAATAGATTATTTTAACAGGGGTTTTGCCAGAAGCGAAACCCCTGTTAAAATTTTAAAGGAATATTTTAATTATTCCTCAGTATTTACTCTATTACCGCAGTTATAAATGTTTTTAATGCTCTCTCTATAGCCTCTTCCTCATTTCTACAAATACCATTTGACATTAATTTATTAAGCATTTCACGAATAGTAGGACGCTCACAAATATACTCTAATTCTTTCGTGTTTTCTTGTTCTTTTAATAATAGATCTAACGTTTTAACATCTTCTTTTACATCTTCAATTGATAACAATTCTGCATTAGGTTCTGGAACAGTTTTCATGATGATGCTCACCTCCCATATATATCAATAATATCCTCAATAAGTCTATTGCTATAATAAGTTCCTTGCTTTTGGCAAATCTGCAATAAATTTTTAATTTTATCTTTTGTTAAAATCTGTTCTTTCCCAGCCCAGCTAAGTATACCAGGGAAGCCAGCAACAGTTAGATTTAACTCTTTTGCTATACTTCGTCCTACTTTCTCATCAAGAAGAATTAATTGAATTCCTAAATCTGATCGATACTTCATTATTACCATTGCTTCAGCTTCAGGTAGATGATTTTCCCATCCAGGATCACTTGAAGAAGAATTTAAAGCAATTCTTTTAGCAATTAGTTCAGAAGTTACCTTTTCTTGTTCAGTTAATGAATCAATAACTTTTATTAAACCTTCATTTATTAAATTTTTAACTTCATCTATCCAACCATGTTTTTCAAGTTCGATTAGTTCTGATGCGGTAATATAGATGACTGAAAAAAATAGCTTCAATAAATCTACTCTATTACATTGAAATACAGAAATAAGTGGGCCGGTATTTGATATGGCAGTAATCTTTTTTAAATTCATATCAGATATTAAGTTCTCCTTTTGTAAGAGTATAATAGATTTTATTAAATTATTAACCATACCTTTATTTTATCATAACTTTTAACTATTTTAAAGAACAAATTAATTGTTCCTCTCCTGAATGTATGATATAATTAAATTGTAAATCATCTTTCCCTTAAGAAAGAAGGTTTATCTATGATTGATAATAAGGCAGGTGAAACATTATGCCGGAGGTAGGAGAAAAAATTGATAGATTAGAATTTTTAATGGCTCAATCTCAATTAATGTATCAGGGGTTAGTGGTAGAGATGAGGGAGTTTAAAAGGGAATCCCGACAGGAAACGAAAGAGTTTAAAAGTGAAATGAAAGATTTTAAATCCCACACACAATCCACTATAGATAACTTGAGTAAAGAAATGAAAGAGTTTAAAGATGAAATGAAAGAGTTTAAAGATGAAATGAAACAGGATAGAATAGAGATGAAACAGGATAGAATAGAGATGAAACAGGATAGAATAGAGATGAAACAGGATAGAAAAGAAATGAATAGAAAATGGGGAGATTTAGCCAATAAGTGGGGTACTATCATGGAGGATATGGTAATACCAAATATAAAAATTATAGCAGAAAAATATTTTAATTGTAATAAAGAAGATTGTCAGAGGTTTGCCATCAGATTCGAACAGGTAAACTCGACAGATAAAAAAAAGAAAAAGGAATTTGACATTATAGCAGTGTATTCTGATAAGATAATTGTAAATGAAACTAAAGCCTCTCCAAAACAGGATTATATAGATAAATTTATAAAAGACATTGCTGATTTTTATGATTACTTTCCTGAATATCAGAAATGGAAAGTTATCCCTCTATTCTCTTCTCTTTATATCCCATCAGAGACGGTTAAATATTTAACCAGAAATAAGATCTATGCAATGGCTATGAAAGAAGATACTATGGACATTTTAAATCCAGAAGTGTTGATTTAGGGGCATCTCATTGAAGAGTCCTTATTTTTTCACGGAGGACATGCTTGATAAAATTGTAATCAAATTCTTCTGTTAAAGCCGATTTCCTTAAAGTAAGAAATAATTAATACACCTCCGGTATGTTAATAGGTTGTATGTCAATATAATTTATTTTCCAGAATCTCCTTATTAAGTATGTCCATAGTGCCTTCCTTCATACCCATAGCGTAAATTTTATGTCTGGAAAGATCTGAAAGAATATTTTCAGGTATATGGATACTGGCGAAGAGTGGAATTATTTTCTTCCCTTCATATTCAGGAAAATAATTAAAGAAATCATTTATTTTTTCAGAAAAATTTCTGGGGTCTTCTGGTCTGGGAGTTGATTTTGTTTCATTTATTATCACTTTATCAGAATATACGCTTATAATGTCAAATTCCGTATTATTCCCTTTTATTTTACTGTGTTTTACTTTCACTCTTACCATGAAAAGCAGGCAGTCACTGCAGTTAAAGTATTTTTTCCCTGTATAGTTAATATTCGGTGCAACAATATCTTCCACTATAGTGCCCATTTTTTTTGATATACCGGCTAATTCCTGTTTTAAATTTTTAGTATCTCTTTTCATTTCATCTTTGAATATTTTCATTTCATCTCTGAATAATTTCATTTCTATAGCCAGACTCTGGACTACCATCTGAGTTTTAACCATCATTTCTTCCAGCCTGTCCACTCTCTCTTCTATTACCATACTTTACACCTGCCTTTCTACATAAATTTCCTTATTTAATTATAGCATAAATCAGGATTTTTATCTATAATCACTATCCCAGAAATCCCTTAAAATCCCTTCATATTCTCCAGAAGATAATGCTCTTTTCTCTGTAAACCAACGTCTCGGCATAAGTTTCAGATAACCGCCATGTCTGAACCGGTCATCCATTAAAACTACAATACCTTTATCGGAAGGAGTCCTGTAAACCCTTCCTGCAGACTGTATTACCCTTATCATGCCCGGGATCATATAGCCATAGAGAAATCCTTTACCTTTTTCTCCTTCTTCGAAATAGTCACATATAAGTGATTGTTCTTCATCTACCATTGGCAGACTTACTCCTACTATGATTGCTCCTATGAGTTTTTCTCCCGGAAGATCTATGCCTTCTCCGAAAAGACCTCCCATGACTACAAATCCTGCCTTTGTTTTTTCAGAAGGAACAAAATGCTTTAAAAATTCATCCCTTTCCTTTTCTGTCATACCTCTTGATTGAATAAATATTTCTACTTCTTCAGATAGTTCCATTTTACTGTAAACATCTTCCATATACTTATATGAAGGAAAAAAGCACATATAATTCCCCTTTTTTATGTGAATAATTCTCTTTATATGTTCTGCAATTTTATCATAGAATTCTTCTCTTCTTTTATAGGTAGTGGAAATACCGGGAATATGAAGATAGAGTGAATTTTCAGGCGGAAAAGGTGAGGGAAGTGTGAAAAATTCCGTTTCTTCTTTCAATCCCAGGTGATCTTTAAAATATTCCGGCGGCGACATAGTGCCTGAAAAGAAAATAGAAGTGTGGCTTCTTTTAAATCTTTTTGCCAGTTCTTTTCCCGGATTGAGACAGAATATTTTCCATAAGAGATTTTGATTGACACTTTTTACAAAAATCCTGTGATCTTCAGATAAAAGATCCATAATTTTCTTAAAATGCTGAAACTCATAATAAAAATTTTTTAGTTCTATAGATGAAAAAACGTCATTATTACCGAAAAATTCTTCTGACATGTTGAAAAAATCTTCTTTCCATATATTGAAACATTCAGGTATATCATTCAGAAGAAGGATGGATTTCTTGTTTTCCTTTAATTCTTTATTCCAGGAAATAAACTGTTTGTTCATAACATCGAAAAATTTATATAGATTTTTATCTCTATTTTTCATTTCTCTTTTAAGGTCGAGAATAGTTTTTTTATCTATAGAGGCAGAGTACATGTCCCTTCCTCTTCCTGGAAGATTATGGGCTTCATCTATGAGAAATAAATATTTCTCTTTTACTCCTCCGGTAAAATATCTTCTTAAATATACGGCCAGGTCAAAGACATAATTATAATCACAGACTATTAAATCACAGTAAAGTGAGAGGTCCAGAGAAAATTCAAAGGGACAGATTTTATATTTTGAAGATATTTCAAGAATTTTTTCTCTCGTAAAAATTTCATCTGCCAGTATTTCTTCTGTGGCACATGGGGTTTTTTCATAATAGCCTTCTGCATATTCACATACAGAAGGGTCACAGTTACAATCTCCCGGGAAACACATTTTTTCTTTTGCATTTAAAAAAACACTTCTCACATGAAGTCCTTTTTCTTTAAATATTTGAAGTGTTTCCCTTACTATGTTTTGCCCCGGCGTTTTTGCCGTGAGAAAAAAGATTTTTTCATAGACCCATGATGAGAGGAGTTTAATCGCAGGAAATAGTATGGCCACTGTTTTGCCTGTGCCTGTAGGGGCTTCCAGAAGTAAATTTTTTCCTTCTTTTATTATGTGAGAAACCTTTTCTATGAGTTCATTCTGGCCTTTTCTCATTGTGTCAAAGGGAAATGTTAAATCCTCTATGGAATTATCTCTTAATTCCTTCCATTCATCTTCTTTCTTTTTAATATCAATAAGAATATTTACAAGATTTTCAAAGAAATTTTCAAGGGCTTTTTCATTGAAGTCTATATCAAATTCTCTCGTCTTTCCTGTCTTTAATGAATAATATGTTAAAACTCCTTCAATCTTTTTATCTTTATTCTGTTCCCCGAGAAAATACATATAAAGTTTAAGCTGTGCTTCATAATAAGGATGAATACCGGGGCTTAATGCTTCAAGATCCATAGAGGTAGTTTTTATTTCTTCAATCTTCAGGATATTTTCATATCTGTAGATACCGTCAATTCTTCCTCTTACAATAACCTCATATGGTTCATTTATATAGCTGAACTGAACAGGCACTTCCGGGTCATAACATTCCGGCCTTGAAGACTGAACCTCTATATGACCTGCTATGCCTTCTGTAAGCCTTGCCGTTGAAATCATTGATAAAGATAGGTCTTTTTCTCTGAATATAAGATCTAATAATGTGTGGACACCTGTGATTATTTGTTTCATAATATTCGTGACCCGTGACGCGTGACCCGTGACGCGAGGAAAGTTTTAACCTTTTAATATATTTAAAATATCTTCATGAAAATCAGGATGGACATAAAATCTTTTTTCTACATTTTTCTTTGCCAGTGTTCTTACTTTATCGGATAAATCAGATATGGGGCATGGTTTATGGGTATATTTGTCCATTATATATATACGTTCATGTTCTTCCGTGTAAAAATCATAGGCCACTTTAGAGGCTGTATCCTGAAGGAAATAATATTCAGGTAACAGACCTTTTTTCAAAAGGAGGGATTTTACTTCTTCTATTTTTTCTTCATTCATTACCATGGAGTCGGGAATAGATTTAAAAACCTTTCTTTTTATAAACCTTTCACAGAGATCCTTCAGTATTTTATCCTTACCGTAGAAGGCCCACATTTTGATTGAATAAAGTAGATCCGATTCGTCAAGCATAAGCCAGTCTTTCAGAGATGGAGAAGGTTTTATGAGTATGTTTAAAAGATTTTTAGAGGCAATACTTAAATCATCAGGTTCTTTAGTCTCCCTGAGTCTTTTTACTATATTCATAAAGAGTAAATCGAAAAATCTTGTAGTCCTGTGGTGATAGACCTTCCAGTACATATAATATCTTGAAAAAATATATTCTTCCACATTATAAAAGCTTTTATCCCATACTACGATTTTTTCTTTTATTTTACCTTCTTCTTCCGATTTATAAAGATCAAGTGTATAAATAATCCTGTCTGCATCTATAAAACCTGATCTTACTCCCGTATAATAGGCATCTCTCTGAAGATAATCGAGCCTGTCTGCATCTAACTGGCTTGATATAATGTTGTTTACACATGACAGGTGTCCTTCCTTCGGGTCTATATATTTATTATTGAGTATTGCCAGAAGATCTGAAGGGAAATCTTTACCGAAAGGATTATTTTTCCCTGTAAGTATGTTATATATTTCATCACAGTTTCCATCGCCCAGTATTATCTTTTTCGTCCATTCCTCATGTGGCAGGCCGGAAATACGTTCGAATACATGGGAAAGGGGACCGTGACCTATATCATGTAACAGACTTGCTACCTGAACTAAAAGGAGGAGTCTTTCTTTTTCTTCTTTGTTTAAATGAGAAAATGGGTTGGTTGATAAATTCAGCAGATGATTTATTATCTTTGTGCCAAGGTAAAATACTCCTATTGAATGGGCAAATCTTGTGTGCTCTGCCCCTGGATAGGTAATAAAGGTAGTTCCTAACTGTCTTATCCTCCTGAGCCTCTGGAAGGTATAGCTGTCCATTAATTCTAAAATCAAAGGAGGATCTATAAGTATGAATCCATGGACAGGATCATTGATTACTTTTTGTTTCATAACCCTGAAATTCTAATTTTTTTTTAAATTTCCTGCATTTTTAATTTTTTTATGACACAGTATAATACACTAACTATAGCCGTGACAGGTGACGCGTGACGGGTGGTTTCGTGATGCGTATTTTCACTGCTCACAGGGCGAACACAGAGGTTCGCCCCTACTCACTGCTCACTTCTCACTAAACCTGACTCTTATGTAGGATTTTTTTTATATTTATAGAATAAACTAAGCAAAGTAAGAGAATGTCCAGAGAGTTTTCTATTGAAAAATTTATTTAAATAATCCCCGAGTCACGTGTCACGCGTCACGGGTCACTATTAAGGAGTCAGCCAGATTGGAAGTTTTTATAAAATCATTTATTTTATGTGATACCATAGGAAAAGATATGTCCGAAAGACCAGTATTAAGCGGCATATTTAATAGAATAAAAGCTATAACCTATCCTTCAAATATTTCTTTCTCTATAGTTACAGAATGGGTTGTTACTGAAGGTGCTTATAAAGAAGAGATAAAAATACTTACAGACCGGAAAGATGAGCTTTATGTTGATATTTTAAAGAGGAATTTTCACTGTGATAAAGAGTTTGCCGTTAAAAGATTTTTATCTCCTTTAAAGAATTTTCCCCTTTATAGACCGGGCCTTGTGTGGTTTCAGGCCTATCTGAATGAAGTGCTTTTTACAGAATTTCCATTGTTCCTTGAAACAAAAGTTTCCCGTATAATAGGGGGCAAGAAATAAATTTATATTTACGTAGGAGTTTAACAGATTTTAGAAGAATTTACGTATAATTAGCTGTTTTACCTCGCGTCACGCATCACGCGTCACGCGTCACGATTTATAAGGAGGTTATTAAATGAAAAAAAATTATGTAACACAGATGTTTACGATTGCGTTAATTGTCTCTATTATAACAGTTTTATTTTCTTCCTGCTGCTGTCCTCCATGCAATAATTTACTGGAGCAAACCCCATCAGACGATGTAACTCCCGGAGCAAATGTATCTCAAAAAACTCCTGCTAAAGAAACACCTTCCGGTACAGGGGAAGAAAAAGAAGTAAAAATAGATGCTCTTTATTATATAGGTGGTAATCCTCCCGGTGGAGGTACCAGTGAGGTTATAATAAAAGCAGAGCCGAAAACCAGTGAAAAGTTAAAAGTTTCCTTCGGTGAAAGTGAGGCAGGAGGAACAGGGAATATGTGGAGATCTTCCGGCTGGATGGCAGTAGTGCTTGCCACCATGCTTTTAGGTAAAGATGCTACAGATTATGAATTTTCTTTCGATACAGGCGGCAGGATTGACGGCCCCAGTGCAGGATGTCTTATGACAGTAGGAACACTTGCAGCTCTTCGCGGCCACCAGGTAAAAGAAGATGCCACTATGACAGGCACTATTAATCCTGATGGTACTATAGGCCCTGTAGGAGGTATACCACAGAAACTTTACGGAGCTCAGAAAAAAGGAAAAACCCTTGTGCTTATTCCTGCAGGACAGAGATATTCAGTCGATATGGGTACAAAAGCATCTGTAGATGTAATAGAAAAAGGAAAAAAACTCGGTATAGAAGTAAAGGAAGTTTCCAATGTATATGAAGCATATAAACTTCTTACAGGAGACAGTCTTCCTCAGATGGAAGTGTCTGATGTGCCTCCCCAGCTGCCATCAAAAGCCTTTGATAGATTTAAAGGAAGGGCAAAGGAATGGTACAGTAGATACAGTAAGTTAAAAGGTGAGTATAAATCTTTTCCGAAAGACTATCAGACCTATTTCAGCGGTTTTGCAAATATTGTTGATGGTCAGGCTCAAAAAGCTGACAATGCTCTTTCCCAGGGTATGTCCAGTGTAGCCTATGACAGGGCAGCAGGGGCCACTGTTCAGATGGATGCCATAGTACTTGCTATGAATATGGTACAGCGTTATCAGAACAGCGGTCTGGATGGTGCTGTATCATATCTTGAAAGTAAGGAGTCTGTTAAAACTGAATTAAGTGCAGCTATGGATAATCTTAAAGCAGAAGATGTTGAATCTACAAGTGATTATGTGGCATTATTTGAAGCCTACAGTAAACTCTCAATGGCAGAAGGTTTTATACTGCTTGCAGATGATAAAATCAGTGTAATACAGAAAAATGCCGGCTCCTATGATGAATCTCAGCTTATGGAAGAACTCTATTATGTAGGTTATTATTATAGCTGTGCCAGTGCTTTACTTACCGTTGCAAAGGATTGTCTCGATATAGCCAAAGATTTCGGAAGTCCTGCTACTGTAAATAATAATGATCTGATAAAATTAGGAGAAATAATGGCAGGTGCAGCAAAGGCAAATATGTCTTATTTCGAAAGTACTATTATAGATGAATATGCAAAATCTGCAGGTGTCCATTCTGATGTTATGAAATATAATTTTATGAAGCTTGACAGCAGATATATGATGGCTTTTGCAAGTTCCTGTGGTGTTGAAGTCATGAAAAAGGAATTTTCAGACTCAGGTGAATCTGCTCCTATGGTCATAGGGGAAGCTGCATCTACCTATACTCTCTCTGCACAGTTAATTGCAAAATTTTATTCCCTTGATCCCACCTTTGATAAGGATTATACACAGGTTGTATCTATAAAAAATGAAAGGGCTCTTGCAAATATGCTGAATTTTGCAGATAAAAGGGCTATATCTCTTATAAACCTCAATGGAGAAGATAATTCAGTATTGCCAATATTTTATTATGAAAATGCATCTCTATTAAGACAGGGAAATTCTGAAGAACAGATTGAAGCGCTTGGCTATTACTGGAGATCTACTATACTTTCCGAGATACAGGCCTATATGTCAGGCAAATTAGGAGAAAATTAATAAAGTAAAGACGCCTCACCGGGGCGTCTTTACCACTGATAAAACTCATTGAAGGCATTTCTTACAATACCTATTAATTTGGGAGCTTCTATTGGTTTTGTTAGATAATCATAGACCCCTGCAGAAACAGTTTTTCTTATATTTTCAAAATCACTCAGAGCAGTAAGCATTATAACTATTATGTCT